>JGI24696J40584_12961571_pt1 | contig 21267 bp, 11 predicted proteins | sample TergutCo191P4_FD_40584 | JGI IMG/M metagenome (IMG submission 40584)
ATAAGTTTATCTACTATGCCAATATGGTAGGCTTTGTTATTCTCATTACACTCTTGCTTTATGCGAATGGAATGGATGTTTTAAGATTATTTAGGTAGTGCATATTTTGGCACTATTCTTGTTAATAACAATGTTTTTATAATTGATTTTGCAGATGAATTTTAAGTTTTCCGAAGAAATGAAAAACGCCTTGGACGAGGCAAAAAAAATAGCGGTAAAATACGGCTATAGCTCAGTGGGAGTGGAACATGTGGCGCTTTCCATATTTAAAACAGTTTCGTTTAATACAGTGCAACAAGTTTGCGATTTGTATAAAATTGACAACACCCAGTTGTGTGCTCAAATTCAAGAAATGTTGCAAAATAATGAACATCAAACCAATGCAGATATTGATACGATAAAATTCAATGTGCTTACCGAAAATCTTTTCCGCTTAGCCTATTTGGTTTCCAAAGAGTGTAGAAGCGAGTATATTGAAATGATTCACTTTGTGTTAGCCATATTAAAAGATGGCAGAACCGACTCTAACAATGCCATCAAGTTGTTGTTGCGTAAAACAGGTATGACTTATGAAAATGTGCTTTCTGACATAAAAGCTGAAGAAGCTCCGGTAGGTTTCGGCGCAGCCATGGCAGGCGCTGACGACGACGACGATGACGACGACGATGACGATGACCGCAGACGTGGCAAAAAACAGCCCAAAGGACAAGCCCGAAGCACAACCCCCATGTTGGATAGTTTTGGTAAGGATTTAACCAAACATGCTGCGGAGGGCAGGTTAGACCCCATCGTGGGGCGCGAAAAAGAGTTGGAGCGTATTGCTCAGATTTTGAGTAGAAGAAAGAAAAACAATCCCGTGCTGATTGGAGAACCCGGCGTGGGAAAATCGGCAATAGCTGAGGGACTTGCCATGCGCATCTCGCAAGGCAGGGTTTCTCGAACTTTGCTCAACAAACGCATTGTGAGCTTGGATATGGCTTCACTGGTTGCCGGAACGAAATATCGCGGACAATTTGAAGAACGCATGAAAGGTATTGTGGCAGAATTGGAGAAAAATCGCGATGTGATTCTTTTTATTGATGAGTTGCACACCATGGTGGGTGCAGGCAGTCCTCCGGGTAGCCTCGACGCCTCCAACATGTTTAAACCTGCACTTGCAAGTGGTGATATTCAATGTATTGGTGCAACCACGTTGGATGAATACCGTCAATATATTGAGAAAGACGGTGCACTGGAACGTCGTTTCCAAAAAATTATGATGGAACCCACTACGGTGGAAGAAACACTGGAGATATTGAAAAATATTAAAGACCGTTACGAAGATCATCATTTAGTGCGCTATACGGAGGAAGCATTGCATGCCTGCGTAGCATTGTCAACACGTTATATTACAGATAGATGTTTGCCCGACAAGGCGATAGATGCGTTGGATGAAGCAGGTGCACGTGTTCATATTACCAATATTCATGTACCTCAGGAAATATTAGACCTTGAAAAACAAATTGATGACTTGCAAAAACTGAAAAACGAAGCTGTTGCCAATCAACAGTTTCAGTTGGCAGCCGATTATCGTGATGCCGCTAAGCATGCGGAAGAAGCGTTGGCGAGACACAAAAAAGAATGGGAAAACCAATCAAATACCGAACGTCCAACAGTGAACGATGAGGATGTGGCTGAAGTGATTGCCATGATGACCGGCGTCCCCGTGAAACGTATTGCCAAAAACGAAAGTGAAAAACTGATGCTCATGGCGCAGGAATTGGAAGGAAAAGTGATTGGGCAAGATGAAGCCATTTTGAAAATTGCAAAAGCAATTCGCAGAAACAGAGTGGGCTTGAAAGACCCCAACAAACCTATCGGAACATTTGTGTTTTTAGGACCTACCGGCGTGGGAAAAACATATCTGGCAAAGGTTTTAGCCGATTATCTCTTTGATTCTCAAGAAGCCATGATTCGCATTGATATGAGTGAATATATGGAGAAACACACCGTTTCGCGCTTAATTGGCGCACCTCCGGGTTACGTGGGCTACGAGGAAGGCGGACAACTCACCGAAAAAGTGCGCCGCAAACCCTATTCAATTGTCTTACTTGATGAAATTGAAAAAGCGCACCACGATGTGTATAATGTTTTGTTACAAGTTTTTGATGACGGGCAGTTGACTGACGGCATTGGTAGAAAAGTGGATTTTAAGAATGCAATTATTATCATGACCTCCAACATCGGTTCGCGGGAACTGAAAGATTTCGGTACGGGCATGGGCTTCAGTACTTCCGCCATACAGGCAAACAAGAGCAAAATGGAACACAGCGTGTTGGAAAATGCCCTCAAAAAAAACTTTGCACCTGAATTTTTAAACCGTATTGATGACATTGTTTATTTCAATAGTTTAGATAAAACAGAAATTGTGAAAATTATTGAAATAGAATTAAATAAAGTATTAAAACGTGTGGCAAACTTGGGACTTGAAGTAACAGTTTCCGACAAAGCTAAAGACTTTCTTGCCGAAGCAGGCTGGGACAGCAACTATGGAGCCCGCCCTCTAAAACGCGCCATTCAAAAACATGTGGAAGATGTTCTTGCAGAGGAGATTCTCCTTAACCGTATTGATGACAACAGAAAAGTAACTTTGGACTATAACGACTTAACGGAACGAATGGAAGTGAAATAAAATTCTTTACAATGTAAAACGAAAACAAAATTATTATGAAAAACTTTTTTAAATTAATTGTAGTGGCAATATTGGGGCTCTCTGTAATGGTTGCTTGTAAAGACAAAAATGTTACACATATATCTCTTGATCCCAATACACTCACTATCAATGTAGATCAAACGGAAATCTTAACGGTATCGGTGTTTCCTGAAGATGCTATTAACAAAGAAGTAACTTGGGAGAGTAGCAATCATGATGTAGCTGTAGTAAATAGAGGCAGTGTTACGGGCAAAGGCGAAGGAGTTGCCATAATTACCGTTACTACCAATGACGGTAATTTTCAGGCAACCTGCACTGTAAATGTTACGCTTCCCGACATTTTCTATGAACCTGAATTAGTGTTTGTTCAAGGAGGAAATTTTTTCATGGGTTGCACCGCTGAACAAGGAGATGAATGTGAGGAGAATGAAACTCCTACACATGAGGTAAGATTAAATGATTTTCAAATTGGGAGATTTGAAGTTACTCAAAAAGAGTGGGTAACCATTATGGGCTATAACCCCAGCGCTAACGTAGCATACGATTTGCCTGTTGAAAAGGTAAGCTGGGAGGAAGTGCAAGAATATATTAAGAAATTGAATGAATTGACTGGGAAAAACTATCGCTTGCCTACCGAAGCTGAATGGGAGTATGCTGCACGTGGAGGCCAAAAAAGTAAAAAATTCAAATATTGCGGTAGCCATGCGATTGATGAAGTGGCTTGGTGTGCTGAGAATAGTGTTTCAACCCATCCGGTGGGCTCAAAAACACCCAATGAATTAGAGATTTTCGATATGAGCGGTAATGTTTGGGAATGGTGTAGAGATTGGTATGGCGATTATGATGAGAAAACCCAAAGTAATCCTGTTGGTCCTTTAACGGGAGAAAACCGTATTATACGTGGTGGAAGCTATAACTTCGCATCTGAATTTTGTCGCATTTCTTATAGAGGGGAGCAATATTTCGATTTTAAAGGCTCCTATATTGGGTTTCGGTTGGTGTTACCATTTCGTGAAAATAATTAAGAATTCAAGGAAAACTTTGCTTTTTCCGCCTCACAAGATCATTAGCAAACAACTCTGCCTTTATGCTTCCTAATGGTCAACTCTTTTTCTCAACAGTATGTGCAAAAGGTATTTGCCGTCAAAAACAGACAATCACTAACATTCCCTGAATCAATTTAGATATTTAGGGAAAATATTTATTTTTGCCGTCTAAATATATTTTGATTATTAGTAAAGACTTAAACCGTTAAATACAAATAAATTGTAGTCCCATTGAAAAACTACCCACACCTCATAGCCCAAGCTCTCAGCCTACCTGAGCATTATGTTAAAAACACGTTGGATTTATTGGAATCGGGTGCCACTATTCCATTTATTGCACGCTATAGAAAAGAAAATACCGGAAGTTTTGATGAGGTGCAAATTACTCAAATTCGTGATTTACATGAGAAATGGGTGGAATTGGACAAGCGGCGCGGCGCGATTTTAGATTCTATTGAGGAACAAGGCAAACTGACGCCGGAATTGGCGCAGAAAATTAACAACGCGCAAACAATGAGCGAGTTGGAAGATCTCTACTTGCCCTATCGTCCCAAACGGAAAACCCGCGCCACCATAGCAGTTGAAAAAGGATTGGAACCGCTTGCCATTGTTATTTATGAACAAAAAAACGTTCAACTGCATCAACTTGCAAGACAATATATTGACGAAGAAAAAGGCGTGCATAATGTGGAAGAAGCGTTGCAAGGAGCGCGCGATATTATTGCCGAGTGGGTTTGCGAAAATATTGCCGTGCGCGTGAAAATGCGAGATGCCTTTACGAAATTTGCCATCATTGCTGCTAAAGTGGTAAAAGGGAAAGAGGCTGCAGGTAGCAATTTTAACCTCTATTTCGATACGAAAGAGTTGCTTTGTAAAGCGCCTTCCCATAGAATTTTAGCCATGTTTAGAGGCGAGGAGGAGGGATTTCTGCGCCTTTCCATTGAACCCGATGTTGAAAAAACGGTTTCGCTGATAAAGAAGTCTGTTTTAAAGGGATATAACAGTTGCGCCGAACAGGTGTCACTTGCAGCAGAAGATTCGTACAAACGTTTGCTTCAGCCCCAAATGGAAACGGAAATGCGCAAACTCTTTAAGGAAAAAGCTGATCAGGAAGCGATTACTGTTTTTGGAACGAATCTAAGACAATTGTTAATGGCAGCCCCCTTAGGGCAAAAAATTACTTTGGCAATAGATCCGGGTTTTCGTTCAGGCTGCAAAGTTGTGGTTTTAAGCAAACAAGGGCAGTTGCTGGCGCATGATGTTATTTTTCCGCATCCGCCTGAGCCGCAATACAAAACCTCGTCTGATACTTTGAGCAATTTGGTGGAGAAATTTGAAGTAGAAGCAATTGCCATTGGAAATGGTACTGCCGGACGGGAAACAGAAACGTTTGTACGCTACATCCCTTTTTCTCGTCCTGTTACAATTGTGATGGTGAATGAGAGTGGCGCTTCCATCTACTCTGCGTCTGAAGTGGCGCGCAAAGAGTTTCCCAATTATGATGTAACAGTGCGTGGTGCAGTATCCATTGGTCGCCGGCTGATGGATCCGCTCGCAGAGTTGGTGAAGATTGATCCGAAATCAATTGGCGTGGGACAGTATCAACACGATGTAAACCAGCAGTGGTTGCAGAAAAATTTGCAAGAGATTGTGGAAAGTTGTGTGAACAGGGTAGGGGTGGAGCTCAATACTGCAAGTAAGGAGTTGCTGTCGTTTGTTTCCGGCGTGGGACCAGCTTTGGCACAAAACATTGTGGAATACAGAAATGCAAACGGCGCTTTTACCAACAGAAATGCATTGAAAAAAGTGCCACGTTTCGGAGAAAAGGCATTTGAGCAGGCAGCAGGCTTCCTGCGTATTCATGGTGCAAATAATCCGCTTGATGCCAGTGCCGTACATCCGGAATCCTATCATGTTGTAGAGACGATGGCAAAACACTTAAATACCCAAATTCCGGAACTCATCAACAATGAAACATTGCGAAAACAGATACAGTTACGCGATTTTATCACCGAAAAAGTAGGATTGCCTACATTGAAAGACATCATGCAAGAGCTGGCAAAACCGGGGCGCGATCCTCGCGAACAGTTTGAAGTCTTTGAATTTGACCAATCTATAAAATCTATCAACGATGTAACGGTGGGCATGCGGGTACCGGGTGTCGTAACCAACATCACCAAATTTGGCTGTTTTGTAGATATTGGTGTGCATGCCGACGGTTTAATTCATATCAGTCAGCTGGCAAATCGTTATGTGGAAAACCCAAACGACGTGGTAAAACTCAATCAGAAAGTATGGGTTAAGGTTACTGAGGTGGATTTGGAACGGAAGAGGATTAGTTTGACGATGCGGGAGGAGTAGAATTAATAGTTTTTTTAGTAAGATTTTGCACTGATTTAGTCCTTTTTTTTACTTTTCAAATATAAAAAAAAATCTATTTTTGCCGCCACAAACGAAGGGGTGCCGAAAGGCTGAGATTAGACCCATAGAACCTGATCCGGGTAATGCCGGCGGAGGGAAAATAAGTAAGTCTTTCTGTATTCTTTCATAAATTTAATATTTAATAAATTAAAAATTTATTTTTTATGAAAAAACAAAATTATACATCTCGCGCGTCACGTCTTTTCTCTATTCTCCTTTGCTCCTTTCTGCCTTCTGCTTTCTCCCAAACCATTCCTCCCGACACAGTGTTTACCCGCACCCTCATGTCGGTGGAAGTGCTGGAGAAAGCCCCCGAATCGTTGGAAAAAACTTTTTCGGCTACTACAATTACCAGAACCGATATTCAAAACAATATAGGCAATGGTAGCATAAACAACCTGTTTGAGTTAATCCCCTCCATGATTACCACTTCCGATGCGGGGACTGGCTTGGGCTACACTTACATGCAGTTGCGCGGAACTAATCAAACACGCATTAACGTAACATTCAACGGAGTAGCTTTGAATGATGCGGAATCGCAAGGCACGTGGTTAGTGAATCTGCCCAACTTGGGTTCTGTGATACATTCGTTGAACGTGCAAAGGGGCGTTGGCATGTCGGATAATGGAGCTGCTGCATTTGGTGGATCCATGAATATCAGCACTTTAGTGCCTACTTATAAACCGTTTGTGGAGTTGACCACAGCCGCCGGCTCTTTCAATACATTCAAAAATACGATAACTGCTTCTACAGGAATGATTAAAGATGTGGTGGCTACCACTGTTTCCTATTCTAATATATTGAGCAACGGATACATCAATAACGCAAAAGCAAACTTAAATTCGCTGTTTTTTAGCACCGATATTTTTCTTCCCAAAAAACAAAGAAAAAACTTTAGTAAATTGAAAATGAATGTTTTCTATGGAAATGAAAAAACAGGATTAGCATGGAACGGCGTGCCTTCCTATTTGTTAGAAACCAACCGTAAGTATAATAGTTGTGGCTTGTATAATGATGATACACAACATTATGACAACGAAACCGATAATTATCAACAAATCCATTATCAGCTTTTTTACGATTACAAAAACAGCAAAAAAAGATTTGAGATGAACATCGGGGCGCACCTTACTCGCGGAATTGGTTATTATGAACAATATAAAGAGAATAAAAAGTTTTCTGCGTATGGATTACCCATCTTTATTTTTGGAAATGATACTGTAAAAAAAACAGATTTTATTACCCGAAAATATTTAGACAACTACTTCTACGGCATTGTTTTCAGCGCTACCAAAGAATTTGAAATCAAAGAGGAACATGTTTTGTTTTTGAGCGCTCGCGCTGCGCTAAATCATTATACAGGAAAACATTACGGCACTATCATTTGGGGAAAATATCTTGACAATCTTACGCCCAATTATGAATGGTATCGTGGAGCGGGCAACAAATGGCAAGGCAACGTAGTTGCTTCATTAGGATATATTTACAAAGGCTTGTTTGCTTACATTGATTTTCAATATCGTTACATCAATTATAAGATTAGTGGAACCGATGACGATTTGAGAGACATAGAGCAAGAGTATGTGTGGGATAAGTTTTTAAACCCCAAAGCTGCGGTGAGTTATACATGGCAAAAACATGATATAGAGCATACTGCCTATTTTTCTTTTGCCGTAGCCAACCGAGAACCCACACGCTCCGACTTGATTGATGCTAAGTTTGGAATAATCCCCACCCACGAAACATTGTACGACTTCGAATTAGGCTACACCTTAAATATGAACAAGTTTCGATTTAATGCCAACGGATATTATATGCTTTACGACAACCAATTGGTTTTAACCGGACAGATCAACGATGTTGGTGCGGCAATTATGACCAATGTAAAAGACAGCTATCGTTTGGGAATAGAATTGGTTGCAAGCTATCAGCCGGTAAAGTTTTTCCAATGGAAAATTTCAGGTACCTTTAGTTTGAATAAAATTCTTGATTTTGAGCATTTTGTAGAAAAATATGATGAAGATTGGGAGCCGGATGGCTTCACAACTACTCTTATGAAAAGCACCACCATTTCATTTTCGCCTGCTATTGTAGCTTCCAACCTGTTTCAATTTTATCCCTTTAAAAACTTCGGTGTGAACTTGGTAACCCAATTTGTTAGCAAGAGATATATTGATAATTCGCAAGATGAGCGGCATATTTTAAAACCCTATTGTGTCAATAATTTGAATTTGAGTTATGAAATTCCTAAATTGAAAAAGGTAGCTTTAAGTCTGTTTTTTAGCGTTAACAATATTTTCAATGCGAAATATGAGAGCAATGCGTGGGTATGGCGCGCCGTTGTGGGTCAAGAGGATTATTTTGAGGACGGGTATTTTCCACAAGCAGGGATTAATTTCTTGGGCGGGGTGAAGGTACGGTTTTGAGAATTAGGAATTAAGAATTAGAAATTACGAATTAATTTTTAAATCTTTGAAATTAGGGCACTCCTAAAAACTCAATCAATTTATCAAAACATTAAATCTATCCCTGAAAAGGATCTACTATTCAAATTTCACCAACTTTTGCATTGCAACGTTTTTGTTATCTATCAATTTTATTATATAAATGCCTGCCGGTAATGAAGATATATTTATTTCACTATGGGCATCATTTATTTCATACATTTTCAAAAGTGAACCCTGCGCTGTAAAAACTTCAATCCGCGCTTTGCCTGTACTTGAACGCATAACAGTTACAATTTCTTTAGCAGGATTTGGATACAATACAAAATGAGAATCAGGAGCCTGATATGTCGTAATCTTCACAGTGGATGCGCCAAAATTTGGGCGGATATGAAGATTACCCAGCCCTTGATATTTCGAGATTGTATATCCATCTAAGTAATTGAGATAGAAGAAACCATTGGAAACGTTATCACTTGCAAGGGAAAAATTTTGTAGATCTAACTGTCTTGCTTCAAACAAATATTTTCCGGGAGCTAATTCGGTATCGGGCACATCAAAAGTCAGCGCTTTTTCATTGTTACCGTTGGTGCGTGGATATTCCAATAAAATAATAGGGTTTTGCGGAAATACATTTTCAGTAAATGGGTAAACAGCAATGCCAATATTGCTCGTGCTTGCCATTTCTGTAAATCCCAAATCAATGGAGGTTAGAATATCGCTTTTTGTAAGTTCAAAAACCATTCCCAGTCCTACCGGTCCAAAATCATTGACCCCAATACCATGCCCTTCAAAATTTTTGTCAATATGATCATAAGCAAATGTGGAGTCGGAAACTATTTTTATAACCTCCATAGCAGAATTTACGCCGCTTTCGATAGAGGCATCAAAAAGAAATGAGAGTTTTCCAATTGAAAGCTCGGCGAAATTAACAGTTAAGTCAACATTCTTTACTTCGCCTAACTCAGTGAAATTAAAGTTTCCTGTGGTTAAAAGATTATCATTAATCAATAAATCAACCATGCCACTTTCAACGGCTGTTTTTCCTCTGTTTTCAACCATAGCTTTAATTGTATGCTCCCCTAAAGCATGATATTTCGGCGTAATTCGTGGTGCAAGCGCTGTTGGAAAAACAATATCCCTTATGCGGAAATCGTGTTCCATTACGCCCTGTTCCAACAAAGTTGTAAATATGGCAAAATTGATAGTGGCATCTATTGTGAAAAATGCCAATACATACTCTCCTGCTTCAGTAATGTTTAAAAAAATGTAATCTTCAATTCTTTCAGCCTCAGTATAACAATCATAATATGTTTTTACAGGTTGCCATGAATAAGGATCTGTACCCGATTTGCCATAGGTTACATAAAAATTGTCCGTATGTCCGTTCCATCCCGCTAAATAAATATAAGAAAAGCGATACACATTAGGTTCTAATGTTACACATCTTGAAAGAAGAGGTATGTTATTGTAATTTGTTTCAGCGTAGTAACATCCCCATGCCGGAGTAGGATTTACAGCCCAACCGTTAATACCTCCCGGTGTCCAGTTATTTCTGTCTTCTTCATTCATAAAATCGCAGTAGAAAGGGAGTGTCGTTATATTTTCATAATGTTTTACGGTTTTCTCCATTGTATTATTGGAAAAAATTTCTTCATTCGGAGTAGTTGCTGACAGTATAATACTGTATTCTCCAATTGCTGAAAAATCAGCAGTTTCAGTAAAATAAACTATTTCAGAATGACTTGGACCTATTGATGTATTAAAAGATTGAGTTACAGGATTTTGCCCTGAGATTTGGTAAGTTAATTCAAATTGTTCAATAATCGCTGTTCCTGCATTGTAAACTTTCGCACCCATAACGCTTTCGGTCAAACCGCAGCCTGAAACCGGAGCTAAAATATCTTTAAGGGTAATATCAGGCGTTCCTCCTTCAAAGATCCCTTGCGCTATCATAATATCATCAATATCCAAAGCGATACCTCCATTATTTGGATGAGAATAATAATGAAATGCAAAATAATAATTATCAGGAGTTTCTATATCAAAGTTAATAGCATAGGTGTTAAAATCATAATAAATTTTTTCAAGAGGATAATCTATTAAAAGTTCCATTTCTTCCGGATTGGGAGATGTTCCGTATAAGATTCTAAAGGATTCATTGTTGAAAATAAATGCATTAAAAACGATATGGTATGTTCCTGCCGTTGGAAAAATTAATTCATCAGAAATCAAATAATCATTGCAAAAATATATATCATTCCAAGGTGCACTTACCTGTACCATTCCATAGTTGCCATCCATACCAAGATTAACATCGTCGTATCCCCACGACAAATCATCATTGTTTGCATTTATAATGGTCCAATTCATATCTAAAAGCAGGTAGCTGTCAAAGTTTTCTGAAAATGGCAATGTTAGCGGAGCCTTTTTCCTTGTATAACTGAATATTGAATTATTCATTGGAATCATATCCATATTGTAGTTCACATTTGCATCTACTCTGTAAATTCCATTCGCCGAAAAATCAGCTTTTGTATTGAAAGTATACAAAGCCTGAGCTCCGGGCGCCAAAGTTCCTGTAAAGGGTTCAACTACAAATATTCCATTGTTAATTTTATAGGATAATTCGATATTTGATATATTTTGTTTTCCGGTATTAGTAAGCATAACAGATATTTCCTCTTGATTGCTCAAATTCGCAGACATAGGCGGAAGAAATAGATTTGTTAATCCTGCATCAAATTCAGGTTCAAACTCAAAAGTTCCCCATTCCTTATATCTAAAAACATATTCATATCCTGCTAAAAACGTATAATTATCAAAAAAAGCAGTATAAAATTTATTGGATACTACAATTGAAGCTATAAATGTTGTTGCCCATTCTGGAATAGGCACAAGAATTACGAAGTCATACAGACCTTCCGGAATCTCAATTGAAGCCGTATTGTTTACTATAACATTAGGATTATCGAAATTAGCGCATGCATTTTCCGGAATTTTATATTCACTGTCATCATAAGATTGTTGAATATCATCAAGATAAACGTTATTGTAAAAATTATCATACAGTAGATGATCTGCATCAATAAGCATCTGAAATCCACTACCGGCGGGATACGGAGGATAGCCATCTACAATTAATGTAACAGTTGCCACATCGTTATTGGTTGATTTGCTAACAGTGTATTTCATCTCATAATTTGTTTGTGAAACAAGGTTTTGCCGCAGATTGCTCTTAGTAAAGCAAGAATAATGCTGCTGTTGATTGGGAATGGTTTTGATTGCTTTCCCATCATAGTGCTTACTGATTGTAGCATTCTCATTTTCCCTTGCGCTAACAGCTGAAGGCATTGAACTTTTTGTTACAGGTTTTTCACAGGAAACTGTCGGTAATGACTTTTGTTTCTGTACTACCGTTTCATAGTTTGATACGGAATTTTGAGCAATTAAATTGCTTCCTGCAAATATTGCCACTAATAAAAAAATGTTTAACTTTCTCATTTTGGTTTAATTTTATAATTATTGAAAAAAGAATTTGCAAAAATAGATTATTTTCAGTTGATAAAACTTCAAACAAGGGAAAAAATATTTAATTTTCGCATTTTAATTAAATTTTAGCATTTATAAAAGAATGAATTGGCAAAAACAGATTATTTTTAATTAGCAATATTTCTAATGAGGAAACATATTTTTATGAAACAGTACTAAGAAAATTAAAACTGTATTTTTGCACCACAATTCAAAATCATAAAGATATGGAAGCAATCGCCTTAAATCAGCCATTAAACGATATACAAATTTTTGTATTGCAAACGTTTGCGCTAACAAGAAACGAGCAGGAAAGAGAAGAATTAACTTCTTTTTATCTTGATTATATCCAAAGAAAATTAGATGCTGCAACAGACAAATGGTGGAAAGATAATGAGATGAATAATGATAAATTAAATGAAATTTTAAATACACATTATAGAACATCTTATAAATAATGAAAGTTATTTTAGATACAAATTGTTTAGTAGTTGCCTTGCCTCAGAATTCCCCTTATCGTTGCTTGTGGGACGCATTCCGTCAAGGAAAATACAGTTTATGTTACTCTACGGAAATTTTGCAAGAATATGAAGAAGTTTTATTGCGTTATCACTTGCCGGAAACTGTTCTTTTAACAATGGAAATATTGCTTAAATTGCCAAATGTTATTCCGGTTATACCTTATTACAAATGGAACCTAATTACAATTGATCCTGACGATAACAAATTCGCCGATTGTGCGCTTAATTCCGGTGCAAATTTTATTGTTTCCAACGATAAACATTTTAACGTATTGAAAGATATTACTTTTCCAAAAGTAAATATTATTGACATTGATTCGTTCAAGGAAGCAATTACCAAAAAATAATAATTAAAATAACCAATATGAAATTAATCATTACCGCCGCAATATGCGGTGCAGAAGTTTTAAAAGAACACAATCCTGCTGTGCCTTACACTATTGAAGAATTGGTACGGGAAGCCAAATCGGCTTACGACGCAGGCGCCTCCATCATTCACTTGCACGTTCGCAGGGATGACGGAACCCCCACACAAGACAAAACGCGCTTTAAAGAAGCAATGGATGCCATCAGAAAAGAACTGCCCGATGTGATTATTCAGCCCTCTACAGGTGGAGCCGTAGGCATGACCAACGATGAACGGCTGCAACCCACAGAATTAAACCCCGAAATGGCAACGTTAGATTGCGGCACACTGAACTTCGGCGGTGACGAAATATTTGAAAATACGGAAAATACTATCAAATATTTCGGTCAGAGAATGATTGAGCGCGGCATCAAACCCGAGTTGGAGTGTTTCGACAAAAGTATGATTGAGATGGCACTGCGTTTACACAAGAAAGGCTTCATCAACAAGCCGTTGCATTTCGATTTTGTGATGGGCGTAAACGGCGGCATTGGGGGCGATTTACGCGACTTTGTTTTTATGCGCGGCTCCATTCCCCCAGATGCTACTTACACCGTTGCCGGCGTTGGACGTTTCGAGTTCCCTTTGGCAATGGCGGCAATTATTGACGGAGGACATGTGCGCGTGGGTTTTGAAGATAACGTATATATCTCGAAAGGCGTGCTTGCCAAGTCTAATGGCGAGTTGGTAGCCAAAGTGGTGCGCATGGCGAAAGAATTGGGAAGAGAAATTGCAACGCCAAGTGAGGCGCGAATGATATTGGGGCTAAATTAACTTTAATTTTAATAAGAATCAGCTAATTAAATTTAACTGTATTTTCGCGCAAATCTTTTCTATGCCTACCGACGAACTGATTCTTGAACTTTTTTCGAGTGAAAATACCCGAAATCGCGCTTTTGAAATGCTCGTCAAAAAATATCAAAGAGATGTATATCAAAATGTTAGAAGAATAGTAGGTTTACATGATGATGCCAACGATGTCTCGCAAAATGTGTTCATTAAAATCTGGCGTCATCTGTCAAGTTTTCGCGGAGAATCCAGCCTGAAAACATGGATTCTTAGAATCTGCACCAATGAATCATTAACTTTCATCGAAAAAAAGAAAAAATTACTGAACCTCACCGACGATTCTTATACCGACTGGATGTTGCAAACGATTCCCGATGAAAAATATGTGTCTTCCGAGAAAATTGTACAACTCATTCAAGAAGCAATTTTTCATTTACCTGAAAAACAGCGCATTGTTTTCTCACTAAGATATTATGAGGAAATGCCATACGAAGAGATGTCGAAAGTTCTAAACACTTCGGAAGGAGCGCTAAAAGCTTCTTACCACTTTGCAGTAAAAAAAGTTGAAGATTTTTTGTTAAAACATTAAACTTACCATATATATTAACGTCTATAAGCAGTTTCAATAAAAATCAATTCATGGATACTTTACAAAAATATAGAGAGAAGCCTTTGTATGAAGTTCCGGAACATTATTTTGAACAGTTGCAATACGATGTGATGCAGCGTGTTAAAAAAGAAGAAAAGCAACGTTTAACGTTTCGAAGGTGGACTTCTGCCATTTCGGCAGCCGCTTCAGTGGTACTCATTGTAGCGCTCTCCTGTTTCATTTTCCTAAACAAAGATGTTAATGAACATTTCTACGTTCACGAAGAACTCCCTCAACTCGAAGATTCAACTATTTCTCTCGATGCAAACCATTTAGCCGAAGTTACAGAACACATTTCAAAAGATACGGCTGAATCAGTTGCCCCAGAGAGTTCTCAACCCCCAACACAACCGTTATCTCCGAAGGCACCCTTAGTAGCAGATAAAGAAACCATTGTTTACCTCGCCGTTGATTGTTACGTTGATGATTTCGAGACCGAAAACTTTTACAATACAATGGATGAACTGGATTGTTATTACGATTACTAATGGCAGAGGTTAGGAATAAGAGGTGAGAAATGAGAAATAAATAATGATTTTTTTAACTATAAATTATTAACCTAAAACTATGAGACATATTTTTTACACCATCTTGTTAATATTTATATTTTCTCCCTTGTTTGCGCAAGAAGATTGTCAATCAATAATGACGATTAAGAGAAATTTCATTGAACGTAATTTGGTGTTGTCTAATGCTGAACGTCAGGCGTTTTGGGATCTTTACAATCCTTATCTTAAAGAAGAAGCGGAAATATTTGAAGACAGTAAGGCATTATTGCAAAAAAACAGTATTGAACGCAGCAAAGGAAGAGTTGATTATACTAAGTTGACAGATAAACAGTTATATGTTCTCATGGAAGATAGAATTGATAGAAAAGAGAAACTGCTGACTATGGAGAAAAACTTGTATGTACAATTGAAAAAGATTCTTTCCGCCAAAACGTTATATCAATTATATCAAATTGAGGGGCGTTTCAAAGCCGACATAAAAGAGGAAGCTAAAGGAGCGTGCACACACGAGAAAAAATAAAAAACACTACCTTTGCCGCTTCAATTTTTTACCTGTCCCAGCTGAAAATAATCTATTAATTCAGTGTATTTTTTTGTTTTCAAAAAAAATATTTTATCACTAAAGAACTTTTTTTGTTATTTTTTCAGAAAAAGTTTTATTTTCGCTTTTTATTTAAAAACAACAACAAAAATAGTGCTATTTATTATTTATGTTTATCTATTTGAAAAAATATTACATAAAATTATTAACTTTATTGCACTTTTAAAACGCAAATAATTAAATAATTGTCAACAAATAAAATCAATATGAATTCAAAAATTATCCCCTTAAATGCAGTAATATTACTGACATGCACGCTTTTCCTTGCCTCGCTTTCTGATAATAAGCTTATGGCGCAATCCAATGCAACGATTATAGACTTAGGTGTTGCTAATTCAGGCGCAGTCTATACAAATTGGTCATGCAGTGGAAACACCTATACCGTTACGGGTAATATTTCTGTGGTGAACAGCGGCACCGGCATCATAGCCTCTGCACTTACCTTTGCAATTTCTCCAACAGCAACGGTGGCATGGAGTGCAAAAGCCACTTATTCAGGTACAAATAATTCCTATCTTGTTACTGTAAGTGGTGGAGGGACGTTAGACGTAACTTCATGTACCCTTAGCAATACAACGGGCACAGGCGGAATTTTCAACATTCCCGCCGGTAGTGGCAGCGGCACGACAATTATCGTTGGCGCCGATGCTACCATCGTTTCAGGAAGAAGTGGCAGCGCCATCCAGATCGCCGCTAATGGTGTAACTCTCGAAGTCAAATCGGGCGGGACAGTAGAGAGTGATGAAAGCAATGGAAATGCGGCGCTATTGATAGCCTCTGATGTGCAGAGCGCCGTAGTTAATGTTAATGGCGGGTCCATAGTTTCTGTAAACGGCGGTTTGGCAATTAGCGACGGGTCTGCATTCACCACTATTACAAGCAACAGTACTCAAATTACCCTAAATAGCGGTGCAATCACGGCAGGTACTGCCTGCGCCATTCGTTCTGCCGGTAGCGGCTCCATCGTTACGGTTAACGGCGGTGTGATCTCTAATGCGGCAGGGAACAATGCCAACCCAACCATTTATATGAACGGAGGAACGGGCGATAATGTAATCATTACCGATGGCGCCGTGCAATCCACTTCGCTTGCAGGATATGCGGTTCAAACCACCGGAAACGTTTTGGTGAGCGGCGGGTTGGTTACTGCGGTGAACGGTCGCGCCATAAACCTTGTAGGCATGGATTCCAAGGCAAAGGTGAGCGGCGGCACGGTGCAAACCACAGGCACAGGCACCGCAATAAGCACTGCCACCACAGCGCCTGAAACAGTACCTAACGCATCCATAGAAGTAACCGGCGGAACGGTTTCATCAGCCAACGGTTTTGCCATAAATATTACGGGCGTTAATTCCAAAGTGGAACTCAGCGGCAATGCCGTAGTTTCAACTACAGCCCCTTCCTCAGCTTCCTCGCGCCACGCTATTAATGCTGAGGGGGAAAATTCGAAAATCACGATCACCGACAATGCGTCGGTTTCGGCTACCAACGGAAATGCGATCCACACCATTACCGCAGCCACCAATGCCGTGGTTGACGTGAATGGAAACGCCAAGGTCTTCTCCTCAACGGGAAGAGCCATCAATACTTTAAGTGCTGGATCATCAGTAACTATAGGTGATGCCTGCCAAGTTTGGATATTTAACGAGGGCAATGCCATCAACTCAAACGGAACGGTTACATTAACCGGCGGATTTGTGTTTGCTTTTGGCGCTAATTCCAATAATGTCATCAATAAAACGCCTGTTATCCCAGGTGGAAGCTCAGCGTTAGTGGTGGCTTGGAACAGCGCGGCAGGCGTGAAGGTCTATTCTGAAAATGACCACACGCATTTGAGCGACGTGCAAAACGCAACGACGTGGCATAACATTCCCCCATACAGTTCAGGCGTAATCTACAACTTCAACGGCAACACTGGCTTTTTGCAAATACCCGGAGTGTCGGTTGTTAAAGATGTCGGATTGATATTTGATGCGTCAACCGGCAAGATGCATTTAAACATAGACGGCACAGGTACAGTAAATTTGACAAATCTTGAATTTAGTGATGGTAAAGACGTTTTATGGAGCGGAGAAATTGGGAAACTAACATTGAAAGGCTTTTCGTGGAGTACAGGCAACACCGCCTTACTAAGCGCAGCAGCAGCATTGACCATAGTGAACGGCAATATTGCCACACCTACCATTATTAAACTTGAAGAGGGTACCGTCAATACATTCGTGTCCCATTATACAGGAACTTCATGTGGCATAATAGCTGAAACTTCAACAATAAGAAGACCTCTTGAAATAACTGGCGGCGGAATGCTTATGGCTTCAGGCAATATTGATGCATCAACCAGTTATGGAATACTTTGCGGAAATTTAACAATTTCTGACGGCACGGTAGAAGCAAGTGGACGTCAAGGAGCCTTATCCACCGGCATGCCCATCGCACAAACGCAACTTACACTGCCTACCGCCTACACCTATTGGAGTAACACAGCCCCCGAATATCCAAGTGGGCTGGGAACACAATGCTACTATGACGGTGCAACACTTGTTGGCGTGTCTTTCCCACATAACGCAACGAACCGCTATGTTAAAATCGTTTCAGGAGCCTTTGCACTTGTGGATGATGAAACCATTACCGGAGTGGTAACTACCGTTTTGGCATCGCAAACGGCTACCGTTAAGCTTTATGGGGAGACAGTAGGCACAGCGCTTGCCAATGTAGATGTTTCAGCATGGTTTACCGATTTGCCTACAGGAATCAGCGTTATTGGCAATGCTACTGCAGGGAGCGATGTAATTACGCTTACTTTTGGCGGAAGACCCGTTGAGGTTTCCAGCGCCCCTTTTAACATTACCATACCGGCATCCGCGCTTCAGGGCGGCGCCGGCATATACGTGGTTTATAACCCTTCAGCGAAGTTTGCAATCACCCCTTACGTTGCCAGTATTAAATCTGATATCAACGGCATTTTCTATGTAATGCAAGATGGCACAGGAGATGGTTCCTCATGGACCAATGCCTATCCCAATGTTGCCGACCCCTTATTGCTTGCGGCAAGGCAATATTCAGGAGCTATTGCGGTGGCATCCACCGATACAATTCTCGAGATTTGGGTGGCAGAAGGCACTTATTACCCCATGCACAGCGCAGACGGCTACAGCATGAATGCGCAAACATTTCTTGAAAACACTTTGAACGATAGAGATAATGCCTTTGTTTTGGTAAAAGACGTGCAACTCTACGGTGGTTTCCCGGAAGATGCCAACGATATGGACAATGCCCCCGGTTTAATTACTAAGGATGAAGCGCTTGCTACCCGCAACTGGAACGCCAACCCCACCGTGCTGAGCGGCGACATTGGCGTAAAAGAGGACAACACCGACAACTGCTGCCACGTGGTGATTGCCGCTGGCGATGTGGGAACAGCGCTGTTAGACGGTTTTACCATTACCAAAGGAAGCAGTAACATTTCCTATACTATTTCTGTAAACGAAATAACAGTTGCACGTGTTCAAGGCGGTGGAATAATCATTAACGAAGCTTCGCCCACGCTTAGTCATTTAAAAATTATAGAAAACTTTTCGAATGAAGGCGGGGGAATCGTAACTAATCATTGTGCTCCTTTAATTACGGATGTAACCATTAGCGGAAATTCAGCAGGCAACAACGGCGGCGGATTACTTATTTTAGAAAGCAGTTCGCCCATACTTACTAATGTTTTGATTACAGGAAACAAAAGTGAACATGAAGGCGGAGGAATATCAATCAGGGAAAACAGTTTCCCGATACTTACCAATGTTACAATTAGCGGAAACAATGCAAGCGCCGGCGGCGGGATATTTGAGAAAATGTCTTCGACCCAAATTACCAACAGTATTATTTGTGGCAATACTGCAACACAATTCAATAATGTGTATGCCGGTACTACTCTCAATTTACAATATTGCTTTGCAGAACGCAACAGCGGAACGGGTGCAGCATGGGACCCTGGCTTGGGAACAGACGGCGGCAACAACCTTGCCTGCAATGCCAACCCACAATTTGAAACTCCTGTTTCGGCATCGCTGGCGCCTACTACCACCGGCGATTATCGGCTGAAATTCTATAGCCCCTGCATTGACAAAGGCAATAAAAGCGCCTATTTAACTGTTCGTGGCTTGAGCGACTTTACCGGCGAAAATGACCTTGCCGGAGAGCCGCGACTGTATAGACCCAAGATTGACATGGGCGCCTATGAAAATCAAATACCACTCTTCTGCGGTGGCAACGGCACAACAGAAGAGCCCTACCAAATTTGCACCGCAGGACAATTGGATACGGTTAGATATTTCTTAGATAAGAATTATATATTAATGAATGATATAGATTTAGACGCATATATAACGACAAAGTATCCGTCTGTGGGTTGGTTGCCCATAGGCGATAACACCACCCCATTTACAGGCACACTCAACGGTGCAGGACACAAAGTTTACAACTTATGGATAGATCGTGGCGGTGAAGATTATGTAGGTTTGTTTGGCGAAGTCAGCGGCGCAGGCGCACGCATAGACAGCGTGGGCGTAGAAACTGATGCTACTAAGGGTGTTATTGGTAACAACTTTACCGGCGGCTTGGTGGGATTTGCCTATACTGCTAACATTACAACCTGCTACACCACAGGAAAAATCACCGGAAATGGCAACACTACCGGCGGCTTGGTGGGAAGTAATACTAATTCTACCGTCTCAAATTGCTACAGTACGGCTAATGTAACCGGAAGCGGCAACTTTACGGGAGGTCTGTTAGGAAACAACGTGGATGCTACGCTTACCAACAGTTATGCTTCAGGAACGGTAAGTGGAACCTACGCTGTGGGGGGTGTAGTGGGCTGGAATCAAAGCAATGCTACTATTAAAAACTGCGTAGCAGCAAACAGTTCTATTTCACTGACATCGGCAACCACTACCTATATTAACCGTATTGTAGGAAATAATGGCGCCAATTTATATAACAACTACGCCAATGAAACTATGACGGTGCTTAGAAACGGTTCGCCTTACAACATTTCTGCCAATATAGCTTTAAATGGAATGTCGGGCGCCAACAAAGATTTAGAGACACTGCAAACTTTTGCATTCTATAACACAACAACTAACTGGCTTAACCCATGGAGTATTGATATAAATCTTAATAGTTCCAAAGTTTGGCGAATCTGCGCCACCGAAAGTTTACCCTATTTCCAATGGCAGACGGATGTGGTTTGTCCACCCCAACTCTTCTGCGGCGGCAAGGGCACAATTACAAGACCGTACCAAATTTGCAATGCAAGGCAATTGGATTCTGTAAGATATTTCTTAAGTTCACATTTTGTCCTTAATGATGATATTGACATTAATGACCCCACATTTACGGTTGATCCCATTTACGGTTGGCTACCGATTGGAGATAACACCACCCGTTTTACCGGCACATTGAACGGCGCCGGACACAAAGTTACCAACTTGTGGATTGACCGCACCACCGATTATGCAGGTTTATTCGGCTATATCAGCGGTGCAAGCGCACGGATAGACAGCCTTGGCGTAGAGATTAATACAACAGGGATTGTTGGCAATGATTATGTTGGCGCTATTGCAGGATACTCTGCATCCTCGGCTACCATTGCACAATGCTACACTACAG
>JGI24696J40584_12961570_pt1 | contig 21248 bp, 23 predicted proteins | sample TergutCo191P4_FD_40584 | JGI IMG/M metagenome (IMG submission 40584)
CAAATACGATGTTTATCGGCATTTCGTAGGGGTAAGGCGAGCCTTACCCTGAATATAAATGCGAATAATTCAAAAGATTAAATGATGAAAAAAACAAAGGCAAAAACAGGAAAATTAGTTGCGCAACAGGCACTTATGGGCGGTAGGTTACCTGAAGGTAGCAAGGTCTTAATCCCTTTCCTCAGGGAAAATTTTCTGATGAATGAACTGGAGTCGTTATAACGAATCCAGATATTTCTTGTCTTAATCCCTTTCCTCAGGGAAAATTTTCTGATTTGTATGGAACAGGATTATATAGAGACGGCCAAGGAGTCTTAATCCCTTTCCTCAGGGAAAATTTTCTGATACCAGCACGGCATGGAATACCCGGAATGGGTTGGCAAGTCTTAATCCCTTTCCTCAGGGAAAATTTTCTGATCCAATGTTTCCTCCCGAACTCGAAAGGAGAGATTGTCCCGTCTTAATCCCTTTCCTCAGGGAAAATTTTCTGATACGGACTTCCGTACTATTACACGGACAGTGAGCCGAATATGTCTTAATCCCTTTCCACAGGGAAATTTTTCTGATGAGGCTCCCATTTCCGCAAAGACCCAATCAGAATTTACAAGTCTTAATCCCTTTCCTCAGGGAAAATTTTCTGATATGGAATTTGTTCATCCGTCTATTGGGAAGGAAAAAGTCGTCTTAATCCCTTTCCTCAGGGAAAATTTTCTGATTTACGGTATCAAAAGCCGTCGCGATGAAAGTCTACGAGGCGTCTTAATCCCTTTCCTCAGGGAAAATTTTCTGATAAATGGTATGATATGCACATCAAAACCGAACGCCACCACGTCTTAATCCCTTTCCTCAGGGAAAATTTTCTGATAGAGAAAGGAGATGATGGACAATGGAAGGAGGTCGCAACCGTCTTAATCCCTTTCCTCAGGGAAAATTTTCTGATAGCACAACCTCTAAGCCCACAATATGTCAAGCAACCGAGATCGCTTTCCGCATACCTCGATAAAAATATAGCAAATTCCCCAAAAAAATACTAAAAAATAACTCAATTTTACAATGAAAACAACTGAAAAATATGAAAATTAGCGTGATTCAAGCAATTTCCGCATACCTAAACACAAAATAAGGCTTCGTTGGCTTCAACTACGGTCGGCGATTTATCTTACAAAACAACAATATCTTCACTCACTACATCCGTAGGCAAACACTTGCCATACCTCTCAATCTTTTGATAATCCATTTCGCAAAGCGGCAAAATTGCTATGAAATCCTCACTCTCATTAATAACTCTTTCAAATCTGCCAATCATAATCTCAACAACACTCTCCGGCATATTCATCTCAAAACCACTCTTCTGCTCACGAATGCCAAAACTCTCAGCTATTTTTGCAACCCTGCGTAAACGTCTGCCGCTCTTAATATCATAAAGCACAAACCAATGAGAATGCTTCATAAAATAACAAATGCCTCCTCAATTAACAAATTTCCCGTTCCGATTAACTTGGCTTTGCCAGAACAATCTTCACATACGGGATAAACAAAAAACCGGCCATGGCATCCAAGCTCGCGGTTTCTATTGCGCTTTCAACCCCGCACCCGTTATGCTGACATTGCCGGAAATCAAAAGAAAATCCGTATTGTGCGGAAATATAGTGCGAACATCGCCGTTTTCCTGAACCATTTTCAAAGTGCCGTTTGTGCCAGTTAATTTTCCGTGATCGCTGATTATGTAAATAGAAGACATTTTATTGAATGTAGAAATTTCTATATTCCACGACATGAGTAAAAATCTTATAGTTTCGTTATTAAGCGACCAAGCGGTACAGAATGTCATGTTTATTAAGCAAATGAGCAATGAACAAACGGAACATTTATTTGTTAGTACGGAGAAAATGGAAACTAAGGGCATTAAAAATAACGTGAAAAATGTATGTGGGATAAAAAAAGAACAAACTATTATTGTTGTAGAAGATTCAATAAAAGATATAGAAAAGAAATTAAATGAAATAGATTATTCAAATTATGAAAAAATACTCGTAAATATTACGGGTGGAACAAAAATGATGGCTATTGCGGTAAAAGGTTTTTTTGATGATAAATCAAAAGCTGAAATGTTCTATGTGCCAATACGTCGAAATGAAATTGTAAATTTGCGGAATGAAAAAACAAAAAAAATAGACTGCAAAATTACTCTTTTTGATTATTTAAGAAGTTATGGCGTGAAAGTCGCTAATAAACGTAAACTTACATTTTCTGAAGAATATACGATTAAGTTTTATGAAAAGTATTATAGCGAATTGAGCTCAAAAGGTATATTGAGCTCGTTGAGATATTCTAGAAATGAAAATAGCATAAAAAATATTTGGCATGAATTGAAAAAAATAGGGTTTGAAGAAAATTTAAAAAACAAAGATATTAAATATTTAACTGGCGATTGGTTTGAAGAGTTTGTATATTTTAAAATAAGGAAAGAAAAAAAATTAACCGATGATTACATAAAAATTGGATTGACTAGAGAAGGCGTTCAAAATGAATTTGATGTTATGTATTTGGATAACTACGAATTGTATATAATAGAATGTAAAACCTCAATTTTAAATAACGATAAAAATATCGTAAGTGAAACGATTTATAAAGCAAAAGCCCTGCTAAAAGATTTTGGCTTAACTGTCAAAGCAAGCATCTGGACGCTTAGTTCAAAACAAGAAATAAAAAATTCAGGAATGGAGCGGGCGGATTATTTCGATATAGAAATAAAATCAGGAGAAGAACTACGTGCCTAATACCTACATCCTACTGAACCATACCCTCACCCCCAAGCAAGCCCAAGAGTTAAAAGAAAACTTTAACTCAACTAATATTATCATGCCACCACAAAAAATCAGCGATTTTTGGCAGCAAATTCCAACTGATGCGGAAATTGGCGAAGAACTCCTGAAACCGGTTCTGGAATGGCTATCTGCTATGCAAAACGGCGATATTCTGGTTATCCAAGGGGAATTCGGAGCCACCTTTGCACTGGTAGGTCTGGCTTTGGAAAAAGGGGTTAAGGTTTTGCACTCCGTAACGGAACGGATAGCTACAGAGAGCCGCAATGGGGAGCTCGTAGAGCGTAACTATGTTTTTGAGCACAAAAGGTTTAGGGAGTATAAAAAAATTGTATATTCGGTTATTGAGGATTAAATGGAACTTGAAACTCTAAATTTAGAATGTGAATTTATAACACCTGCATTTTTAGGCAATGCAAGCCAGCAAGCCGAGCTTAGAACAGCTCCGTTTAAAGGAATGTTCAGATGGTGGTATAGGCAAATTTATCCAGGTAAAAATGACGATGAAATTTTTGGCTCTGTTGAATATGGCGCAAGCAAAATTAAAATGGTGGTGTTTGATGATAATGAAAAATGCAGAATAAAGAATGAAAATCCGAATGAAGCCGGAAAAAAAATAAATGTTACAACAACAAATAACGGAAAAATGCCTCCAAAAACTTTTCTGATAAATATTTTGGATTATTTAGCGTATGGAAAATGTAATTATGATAAAACACAAAGAAGAATAGTATATGAAAATTCTCACATAACACCGAGTAGCAAATTTAATTTAAAAATTCAATATCCAAAAGAATATGAAGAGGAAATACTGCAGACCATGAGTGCTTTTTTCAAATATGGATGCATCGGCTCAAAAAACAGAAATGGCTTTGGATCGGTTTCCGTAAAAGAAAATAATCGTTTACCGAAAAATATTCATATACCGAATTCAAAATTATTTGTGACAGAAGCACAGTACGCAAAATGGGAAGACGCATTAAGCGAAATTGGCATTATATATAAAAACGCAAGGTGCAGCCTGGATAAAAAACATGTTTATACAAACAGACTTCTACTGGCAAAACCGATAGTTCAAGCACGTGACAATAACCGTTTACCTAAAAGTTTATGCTTAAGCGTAAAAAAAAATGAACAGGGCAAATTTTACGGACAAATTCTTAGCCTGTCTAATAAAGATGTTTATATTAAGATTCACGCCGAATTAAAAAAATATATGTGAAACCTTAGGTGCAGACCATGTAATTTACCCATGTTTGCATAATCAGAGTTTGGTTTATGAATGGTTAAATAAAAAATATGAGTGGAATTTAGAAATAAGCAATCCGCAAATTGCAAGTTTTCCCAATAAATTCGTTTTTATTTGCCCGCCGAATAAAGTTAAAGAAACTATGAAGAGCATAGAAGGTAATATACAGAAAGAATGGCTTCGATTACAGGAATTGTGCGACATAAAAAAAGAAAACTTGTCAGATGACTATTTTAATTATTCTTGGGCAAGCACAAAATTGAATAGAGAGGCTGAAAATTTTTATGTAGATGCTCACGCTCTTGCTCAAAAACTACTTGCTGCGTGCAAATTAAAGCCATCAAAAATTCGCAAAAGCCAAAACGGTGAAAAATGCCCGTTGTGTGGAGAGTATTCTGCAAAAGAATTTGACAAAGAAGAAAAGCTCTGCGTTATTTGCGCAACAAAAAGAAGATTACCGGAAAAGATGATGAATGCAAAAGCGGAGATTTTGCACTCAACATTTAAAGATATAGGATTCCCGGACACATATTTTTTAGCCGGAGCAAAAAGCAAAGAAGACTCGACTCAAAATAAATACTATGCCATATTGCTCATGGATGGTGACAAAATGGGCGATTTAATAAATGGGGAAACAATTGATGCCAAATATTGTGATGTTGTACATCCGAAAATAAAAGAGAAATTCGGCAACAAAACTCAATACTCGTTTTTCAAGGACAAACGAAAAATAACCCCTGATGTTCATTCGTCCATTTCAGATTATTTGAATAAATTCACAAGAGAGCGTGTAGCAAAAATCGTAGAAACCCTTGGTGGCAAAGGTAAACTTGTTTATGCTGGAGGCGATGATGTTTTAGCCATTTTGCCCTTGGAGAATGCGCTGGAAATAACCGAGCAAATTTCAAAAGCATATAACGATATTTTGGGGTACGCTCCGGGAATTTCCATTTCCGCTGCGCTTTTGCTGGTTCATCATAAAGAACCTTTGCGGGAAGTTATTAGAGAAGCTCATGAGGTTTTGGAAGAAATTGCCAAGATTAAATCCAAGAGAAATTCGGTGGCAATTCGCTTGAAAAAAAGAAGTGGCGGAGATAGAGATTTTTATTGCAGGTGGAATAGCGAAGAATACAAAAGCTTTAAGAATGCAGTAGAATATTTTAAAGGCAAAGAAGTCAGTTCCAGTTTGGCTTATAATTTAAGCAAGCTGAAACCGGCATTGAATGTTGATGGCATAACACAGGAACAGAAGGAAAAGCTGTTTGAGTATGAATGCAAACATTCGGGAATCACAGACAAAAATATTGCAAAAGATTTATGCAATATTTGTTTAGCATGCGATTTGAATTTTGAAGCTCCTATAATCGCAAAGTTTTTAGGGGGAGTAAAATGAGTGTTTTTTATGAATTAATTCCCGTTGATACGCTGTTTTTCAGAGGAAATATTCCTATGGAAGCAGGAATGCTCGCAAGCGAATCTCTGTTTCCGCCGCCACCAAGTGTTTTCATCGGTGCAATCAGAACATATTTAGGTAAAGAAAATGGCAAATGGGGAGAAGAAAAAGCCGATTTTGAGATTAAGGCTATTATGCTGAAAAAAGATGATGTAATTTATTATCCTGCGCCATATTCCTGGTTTGAAGATGGAATCAAAGCGGAAATTTTGCAAGAAAACGAAGGTATTTTATGTTCATCCGAAAATATTCCGTTCGCAAAAACAGAAGAGGCAAAAGATGTAAAATCTCTTGGTGGGAAATGGATTTCTGCAATAGATTCTAAGATCTGCAAAAGCAAAGAATTTTTCTACGAAAATGAAAAACGCACAGGTATAGCTTTGGATTACTCAAAACACTCGGTAAAGGAAGGTCAGTTGTATTCAGCTAACCATGTCAGGCTACAAGAAGGAGTTTCAATAGTCATTTACATAGAAGGCTCTCTGCAATCTCTGGAAAATGCCACTTTATTTTTAGGTGGGGAAAAGCGAGTTGTGAAGTGTAAACTTATGGATAAATTTTCAATAAGCATTCCTGATAATATTGCCCTTGTTCCGATTATGGCGACTCAAGAAAGATTAAATGAAGTATTTGCCACGGGAAGAATAATTTATATTTCTGGTTGGGATTTGGATAAAAAATATCATAAACCATCGCAGGGATATTTCCCGGCAGGAACAGTTTTCAATAAACCTATAAAGGAGATTTTATGAACCTTTACGATTCTTCCATTCTAAAGCTTTATGCCTTAACCCCCGTACACGTAGGCAGCGGTTCATCTGTTGGCATTGTGGATTTGCCAATTATGCGCGAGCGAACAACAAACTACCCAGTTATTCCGAGCAGCGGAATGAAGGGAGCAATGCGTGCGCATTTTGACAGATATAAAGACACAAAAATTGCCGGTAAAGAGCAAATAGCGCAATTCGGCAAATTGACAGAGCAAATTTTTGGAACAAGCGAAGGCGATGGTGGTTATGCCGGTTCCCTTTCCGTTTCGGATGCGAAATTACTGGCTTTTCCAATGCGCAGCAATCATGCTCCGTTTGTGCATATAACATGTCCTACCATATTAAAACGATTCAGCAAAGACTTAAAAATAACAAATCACTCGCTAAAAGTAGAAGAGTTGGTAATTGGCGAAAATAAAGCTATTTGCGTTAAAGGAGATTTAAGCGGAAAAGTTTTATTAGAAGACTATGTGGTTGAAGCAACAAATCAAAAATATAACTTTGGCTCATTTTTTGAAGACTTGGACACATTGCTGATAGTGTCCGATTCTGTTTTTGATTATGCAGTTCAATGTACGCAAATAACAGCGCAAATAAAAATAGATCAAGAAACCGGGACCACCGCAAATGGAAGCTTGCGGTATCAAGAAGAATTGCCGGCAGACAGCTTAATGTATTCACTTGTATTTTGGGGTGATTCTCATGGCGCAGTAGAATTAAAAAACAAAACCATAAAGGATTACGTAAAGGATAAGGTTGTCAATGACATCATTCAAATTGGCGGAGATTCTACTTGTGGCAGAGGATTTTTTGAATTGAAATGGATGGAGGCACAAAATGGCTAACACAAATGAAGTGCAAAATGAAGAACAAAAAAGAGCCTCATTTGCTCTAAATAAAATAAGCAGTTTAAATAAAATAACCAGCGAAATAGCTAATTTTTTTGTTGGTTTGCCAACTATGCTTTTAACAAATGGGTTAGGGCAAACGCTGGCATTTTTGTTGTCGAAAAAAGGCAAGAAAGAAGAATGTAAAATAGCATTTGATGTGATTAGAGAATATTTGAATGGCGATAAAGACGAAATGAATTTCCTAAAAGGATTCAATTCCATGCCTCAAAAAAAATATTTGGAAATGCAAAAAGAAGCGTTGGCTGTAGCTAATTGGCTAAAACGTTACGCCAGAGCTTTTGAAGAAAAAGGAACCTGAATATGATAATTCCTATTCCTAAAGATTTGTGTGAACTGTTAGAAAGCCCAACAGCTAATTTTTCGCTTTTATTTCCTCGTTTAGTGAGTTGGGATGATAAATTGAAATCAGAAGGTTCCATTGAAAAATTAAAAGGAAAATTCAAGCCAAATCTCAAAATACTGCAACAAATTCATAAAAATCAGCAAAAAATAAAATCCTATTCTCCGGATTTTTTTGAAAAAGAAGTTCAATTAACGCAGCCGTTTGTTAGCGGACTTGGCAGTGGCCATCCAACAGAAACAGGTTTTATTTTAGACAGAAATTCAGGTTCCCCATATATTCCAGCAAGTTCTATAAAAGGCATTTTGAGAAGTGTTTGCGAAGAGAAAGATGCTGATAAATTGTTTGGCAAAGGCAATAGCAGAGGGGAAATAACGCTTTTAGACGCATTTCCAAAAAATCCAAAATTAGAAGTAGATATAATGAATCCGCATAGTAAAAAAGAAACAGAAAATCCAATTCCTATAAAATTTTTGATTGTTCCCAAGGGGACAGTGTTTGTGTTTAGAGGTATTGGCAAAATTGATGAATTATTTCAAAAAGCTTTTGAGCGCGGATTCGGAGCAAAAACAAATATCGGATATGGAAAGTTTAAAAGTCGGTAATGCGGAATACAGTGCTTAATCTCCCCCACACAACCCTGACTATTCCCATAACCCTGGCAAAAGAGGCAAAGCTTTCTTTGCCGCTGCCGTTTATATTTCGCAGCATAATAGGCTTTAACCTGAGAAAACTTGTTTGTATAGCGAAAAATGCAGAATGTAAAAATTGCATTTACAAAGAAAACTGCGTTTATGCCACCGCCTTTGACGAAGCTGATGTTCACCCCACAATCATCAATGCAGAACCATTCCTTGAACGCAAAACGGAAAATGCAAAATTGATAATTATGCTACTCGGAGAATTTTCAAAATACGCTGATTATTATGTGCAAGCCCTAAAGGAAAACGAAAGATTTGGCGTTGGAAAAGAGAGAATCCCTTATTCGGTGAAAAGCGAAGAAATTCGAATTGCGCACGGAGAATGGAATTTTGCAGAGGAACCCCACAGCGGCAATGTCAGCATAGCCTTGCAAACGCCATTGCGATTCAAAGCTCATGGCAAATACGATTGTAGTTTTTCTGAGTTGGATTTTATTTTGTGCTTGCACAGAAGATGCCAAAAACTATGCTCGCTCTATGGCAAAAATAATTTTGAAGGAAAATATACTTTTGAAAACAAATGGCAAAATATTGAAAGATGGAGCGCAAAGCAAAAACAAGCAATGCCATTAGGTGGAATTACGGGGAATTTAACATTGCAGGGTGAATTCAACGAATATGAAATTGCGCTTTTTAAGTTCGCTGAACTGTTCAATGCTGGAAAAAATACGAATTTTGGCATGGGCAGGCTATTATCTTGCCAAAGTTAGAAGATTTAAAATCGCCGCCTTGCTTTAAGGCAACTAGGCATTCGTCTTTTATTAGAGTTTTCTATTTTCTTGATATATGCGAGAGTTCAATGTAACTGGTCTTTGCTTGCCTAACAGGCATTATATGGCTGATATTTCAGAGAAAGTTCGCCAAATTGTGGATATGGTCGAAAAGGAGAAGTATTTCACCATAAATCGCGGCAGGCAATACGGAAAAACCACAACAATAAGACAACTGGAAAAGGCTTTACAGAAAAAGGATTACCAAGTGGCTCGCATAAGCTTTGAAGGCATTGGTGATACACCATTTGAAAATGAAGAAAAATTTTGCCAAAATATAATAGATCAAATATCCAGAGCTATAAACAGAACAAACCCTGAATACGCAAAAGCTTGGATAAATGATTCCCTAAAAACATTCAAGGAATTAGATATGTTTTTGAATGAGGTTTGCAAAAATGAAAAAGTAGTTTTAATAATAGATGAAACGGATAAAACTTCCAATAATTTCGTATTCTTGCGTTTTGTAGGAATGTTGCGAGATAAATATTTGGAAAGAGATAATGGAGAATCTGCTACATTCCAATCCGTAATTTTAGCCGGTGTTTACGACATAAAAAATCTTAAGCTCAAAATGATTCAGGCTGGCACACATCAGTTGCAAGATGGCGAAAAACGCATAAACTCGCCTTGGAACATTGCGATTGATTTTAAAATTGATATGTCGCTCAACGAAAAAGAGATAGCATCAATGCTTGTTGAATACGAAAATGATCATAAAACAGGAATGGATATAGAAGCGATTGCCAAAGAAATCAGAGCTTATACCAACGGCTATCCTTATCTTGTTTCCAGAATTTGCCAAAACATAGAAGAAGATTTAGGCCAAGACTGGACTCTGCAAGGAGTGCAAAATGCAGTAAAGGAAATTCTTTTTGAGCAAACTACTTTATTTGACGATATATTCAAAAATATAGAAAGCAATCCTGATTTAAAAGATTTGCTTAGAGAGCTGACTGTTGGAAACAGGGCTTATTTATATAGCATAGACAATCAAGCGATTCAATTGGCTTCTATTTATGGGATAGTGGAAAAAAGGGGAAATTTGGTAGCCATACACAACCGGATTTTTGAGGTTAGGATAACGAATTATTTTGCCTCGGAAAAGGAGCTTAGAGACAGCAAATTGACGATGAGGGCTTCCGTAGAATGCGTAACCGCCGGAAACAAGCTTAATATGGAAATGCTTTTGAAAAGATTTGCGGAGCATTATTACGAAATGTATAACAACAAAGACATAGATTTTTTGGAGCGGGAGTGCCGCCTGCTTTTCATAACTTATTTAAGGCCTTTTATAAACGGCACCGGATTTTATCATTTGGAAAGCGAAGTCAGGAGCGGCAAAAGAACGGATGTTATAGTAGATTATCTTTCTGAGCAGTTTATTGTGGAATTGAAGTTGTGGTATGGGGAAGTTGCCCACGAAAATGCTTTTGAGCAAGTTTCCGATTATTTGAGCAGCAAAAACAAAGACATAGGTTATCTGTTGACATTTGATTTCAGAAAGGAACAGAATGTAGGCAAGCCGCAAGCTCAGTGGATTGAGCATAAGGGGAAGAAAATTTTGGATGTTATGGTGGGAATTTAATACTTCACATAACAACCAACTCCGCATGCAATGCTCCGGCCTTTTTTATTGCTTGGAAAATAGAAATTATGTCTCGAGGCGAAACGCCAAGGCTGTTCAAGGCTTGCGCCAACTGGCCGGCGTTGTTTACTGCGGGCATAACTCGTGTCTCCGTGCGAGGCTCCTGAACATTTATCTGCTGATTGTTCATAATGGCGGTTTGGGCAAAAAGCGGAGTCGCTGCGGCGGCTGTTTGAGTGTTCGCCACCTGAACTGTGATGCTGCCGTGAGAAACCGCTATCTCGGAAATTTGAACATTTGCGCCGCTCACTACCGTTCCCGTTTTTTCGTTTAGCACAACACGGGCGTTTGTGTTCGGATTAAACTCTGCGCTCTCTGCACGGGCTATGAAAGACATATAGTCGCTGCGCATTGACTGCGGCACGTTCACCAAAATAGTGGAAGCGTCTTCGGCTATTGCGGAATTTGGAAAAACCTGGTTTATTGCGTTTGCCATTGCTACAGCGCTTGTGAAATCGGGGTCTGAAAGAACCCAGCGAAGCTCGCCGGTTTTCAGGTTCGCGCTTTCTATTTCCTTGTACACAACCGCGCCGTTTGGCAAGGTGCCGGAAAGCGCATGGCCTTTTTTAAAACTGTTCTTGCCGCTTCTCGCTGATATTCCTCCTAGATTTACTGCGCCTTGAGCCTGTGCGTAATACTCGCCGTCAGAGGCTTGCAAAGGGGTCATCAGCAGGGTTCCGCCTTCCAAAGAGCGGGCATCGCCAAGGCTGGAAATGGAGACATCTATTTTTTTGCCCGGCTTGACGAATGCCGGCAAATTCGCAGTTACCATAACGGCAGCCACGTTTCGCAAACGCACGTCGTGCGGGTTAACCACAATTCCCATTTTTTGCAGCATATTCGCTACCGATTGAATTGTGAATTGCGTGTTTGAGCCGTCGCCTGTGCCGGCAAGCCCAACCACAAGGCCGTAGCCCACCAGTTGCTGCTCGGAAACACCCTCCAGCGTGGCCATGTCTTTGACTCTTGCGGCATTTGCCCCGGAAACGAGTATGGCCATTAAAACACAAACAAGCATGGCTATTTCAAACCAGCCTATTCTGTATCGTTTTTCTTGTTCGTCTATCCGCATATCAACTCCTTTTTTTGAATGCTTTTAGAAAATCCAGTTGAAAAATCTCGTTAGAAGCCCCGGTTTTTCGGCTTCGGAATTGGTTCCGCTCCCCGAATATCTGATGACTGCGTCGGCTATTTTATAGCTGTAAACGGTGTTGTCCGGGTTTATGTCGTCTGCCCTTATTGTGCCGCTCACCTCCAAGATTTCTTCTTCATTGTTTATGGCCACGACTTTTGAGCCTTCAATTAACAGGTTTCCGTTGTCTAAAACGTCTGTTATGCGGGCGGTGACCGTTGCTTTCAATTCTCCGTTGCGCGCTGTAGCGCCTTTGCCATCATAGCTTAAATTCGTGTTTCCGTTTACTCCAAAGCTTGGGAGCCAGCTAAAAAGCTTGCTTCCGTTGGATTTTTCTTGCCCAAGGCTAATATTGTTGTTTTTTTCCGTTTCGGTGCGTGTATCGCTGCCGGCTTTTGCGGCTTCAAGAATCAGGATAGTAACCACGTCTCCAGCTTTTTTGCCTTTTTTATCGGTGTAAAGGGTGTTTCCATACAAGGAAGCCGGTGCGGAAAAGGCGTTTACGGCCAGAAGTAAGCTGCTGAAAATCAAAGAGATAAGCTTCATGTCAGGTTTATCTGCAAAAATCGTGCCAAAATGCTAGCGGCCAATTAAATATGGTTATTGCTTAAAAATTTGGCATAATTTTTGCATATTCAAAAAGGATTAAAGATTTTATTCGGTAGTGCCGATATAAAATATGTAAATTCAAAGGAAACGAGGTTTTTATGGCCGGAATGTCAGTAGGTGGATTAGTATCGGGATTGGATACCAACAGCATAATAGCTCAGCTAACAGCTTTGGAGCAGGCTAAAGTTACCCGTGAGATTACGAAGAAGGAAAATGCCCAGAAGACGCTGGACAAGTTCAAAGAGTTGCAGAGCAGGCTTGGCAATTTGGCTTCAAAAGCTGCCGCTTTAGAATTGCCGGATAGATTTAATGTTTTCAAATCCACATCAAATTACGATGATTATGCATCGATTTCAGGAAAAGAAGGCGCCACCGCCGGCCAATACGAATTGGTAATAAAGCAACTAGCCTCCACCCAAAAGGTATCTTCAAAGAAAATAGACGCAGTAAATACGCCTCTTGTTGCGAGCGGCGACCTTAATGCTGTTTTTGGGGGCAATGAAACTGTTAAAATAACCTTGTCCAAAACGGCAGCGGCTATTAAAGCTGATCCGGGCAAGAAAACCGTTGAAGTGACAATTTCCAAAACTGATACCCTGAAAGACGTTGTAAACAAGATAAACGCAGCCGAGGGTGCAGGCGTTAAAGCAAGCATAATGACAATGGGAGACGGCGACAACAGATTGGTTTTAACCTCTGTTGAAACTGGTTCAAAAGGTTTTTCAATAAGCGATGATTGTGCAGCCAATAGCAACGAAAGCTTGTTGGAATATCTAGGTATTTTGAAATTAAATGCCGATCAAGTGGCAACATCAGGCAATGCTTTGGTTGATAGTAACGGTAAAGTAGCTACGGGAGAAAGTACTTTTAATCAATTTGACACCGTTTTTACCAAAATAGTTCCGGGAGACGTTGTTGGCATATATTTGCCTACTAATAATGGATCTGGTAGTCCTGGTTGGGTTACCTTTGATTTGTTTAGTGGCAGCACTCTTGGAAGCGCTAAAAGCATAGATGAAGTGTTAGAGAAAATAAATGATGATTTAGATGATGCAGGAGCTAATATAGTAGCTAGCATAAATGATGCGGGCGAAATAGTATTGAGTGGAAACTTATCGGGTGATCAGAATTTTGACAATCTGAGCGGTGTAAAAATTCAAATAGGAGCTTTTGATCAAATCAATCAAAAATTCGACGAGGTTAAAAAAGATTTAGGTGGATTTACTTCCACTAATGTATTTGCTAATGTGATTAACGAAGGGAAAAACGCTATTTATACTGTAGATGGCATAGCTGTTAGCTCTCAGAGCAATACTGACGACAAAACTATATCCGGCACTGTTTTTACACTAAAAAAGATTAGCGCAGACGGTATGGAACCCATAAAGCTTTCTCTGGAGCCTGATATGGGTGGCCTTGCAGATAGAATTGGCGCATTTATAGAAGAATACAATGCGTTAATTAAGTTTATAGACGAAAACGCGAAATCTTCGGTAAAAGAAGAAGAAGATAAGGTTACCGGCAAAAAAGTATCCAAAAGAGAAGTTGGCGTATTTTCAGGGGATTCCAATATTTCTTCCCTAAGAGAAAATTTAAAGCAAATGCTGACTAAAACAATAGACGAAATAGCCAACATAAAGGATGCAAAAGGCAAAATTGACAACGGTTATTCAACGATCTATTCCTCTGCGGCTCGCATTGGCATAACAACCCAAAAAGACGGCTCAATAAGCGTGGACAGAACTGCTCTTATAAAAGCCTTGAATGCTGATTTTGAAGGCGTACGCAAATTGTTCACGGCAAACAGCTTTAGTAATGACTCCGGTCTCAAAATTGGAAATTTCAACAAAAATTCCACAACAGGCGTATATGAAATTAAAGCTGGTGATATGGAAGTATGGTCAAACGGCAAGCTAATAAACAGCACCGGATGGGGTTCCGGCATAATTACCTTGGCCAACGGAATTTCCATCGAAATGTCCGATCCAAACCGTACTGATTCTACTGGAAACGTAACTTTTGTGCGTGGCATTGCCAGCATGATAACGAATTTTGTTGAAAAAGCGAAAAATACGGTTGATGGTTATTTCAAGCAATCGGAAAAAACCTACCAAGCCAGAATAGATAGCATTCAAAAAAGAGTAGATGAATTGCAGATTAGAGTTAATAATTACAGCGACAGGATAACCAAGCAATTTTCCCTGCTGGAAAGAAGCATGGGCAACTTGCAATCCCAAACTGCTAATATGATGTCGGCTCTTAGCTCAATTTCGTACAAATAAGGGGGGAATTTTCCATGCAAAACGCAACTTACGGCAAACCAGGATTCGGGCAATATCGCCAGGCTTCCATTGAAACGGCAGATCGCGGACAATTAATCATTATGATTTACGACCATTGCATAAAATGGTGCGGCATAGCCAAAGAAGCTCTGGAAACAGGTCATTTTGCCCGCAAAGCGGAAGCTTGCCATAAGGTAGAAGCAGGAATATCTGAATTGATGGCTTCCCTTGATATGCAAAAAGGCGGCGAAGTAGCAAAAAATCTTTGGAAACTATACGACTTTTACAGCTTTCATATTCATGAAGGCAACATAAAGAACATAGCTAAGAACTTCACTGAAGTTCAGGATATGATGGGACAGTTAAGGGAGTCTTGGCAGAAGGCTTTAGGGCAAATCCGCCAGGATAGGGATTTTTCAAGCAAGCTGGCTACGGGCACTCCTCGCAGCTACGTGAGCATGGTAGGTTAATATGCACAAGGATGTGAAAACCCTTTCTTCAAAGATAGATTCTGCGATGCAGCTTTGCAAGAAAGTTCTGGAGTTCGGCGAGAAGATAAGAGAGCTTTCTCCGCTGGACATTGGCATGGAAGCGTATGCCGAGGAATTGAATCAATTCACTGAAGACAGAGGCCGCGCCACACGGGTCGCTATTCAGGAGCTGAATTCAATAAACGGCTATTACGAGATAATAGAAAAAGACCCAACCGTCACAAGCACGGACAAGGCTTTTATAGGCGAGAGAATTCGCTGCGTTCAGGATTTGTCCCCTTTGTTTTCAAAGCAGAACGCCGCAATCAGAAGGAACATAGAGCTTCATCTGAATTCTTTGCGCCAGGAATCCGTAGCGTTCAGGCACAATGTCGGTGTAATCAAAAACTATCTAAAAGCGCCTGACAACAGGTCGTTTTATAGCTAAAACATTTTGTTTAAAACGTCCTAAGCGCGCTCAGATATTTTTCTGCGGAAATTGTGATGGGCATCAGGTAGGCATCTTTGCCTGCGGCTTCTATCAGCGTTAAAATGCGGCGGCCCAGCATGCAGTTGCCTTCTAAATCGAAGCGGAAATTTGGGGGGAATACCACTTGGTTTATTGTTTCCCAGTAGTTGCGAGAAGTTCCTTTTGTTACGGGGCTAAGGCCTATCCACAATTCGGTTTCCGGCAAATGCTCTATCCATTGGGTTAACAGACCCTCGGAGAAAAAAGGCTGTGTGAAAAAACCGTCTGCGCCGCAGTCAAGTTTTTCTTTGCAGTAATCCAGTTCTTTTTTAAAGTTTTGGCGGTAAGAGTCTTGCGCAGCGTAAACTTTCAGTTGAGGGAACTTGTTTTTTATGTGTTTAATGGCTTCTGGAGCTTTTACTCCGCTAGAAACAAAATTCGGAGTGTTTAGCGGAGGTTCGCCGCTCACTAAGAGAGTTTGCTTTAGGCCAAGCGGAACTAGCTTTTCAATTAGGTTTTCCAGCTCAGGGAGGGTTTTGTCTATGAGCCTGAAATGCGGAATGGCTGCAACATTATTTCTGAGCAAGTGTGTGGAAGCTTCAAAGCTTGTTATTTCGGTGCTTCGTATTTCCGGAACGTTTATTGCCATTATTTTTGGAAAACTATTCATGTGGTTTCTGGACTCTTCCAAAAAGGAATCCAAAGTCTTGGGCACAAGTTCAAGGGCTATCTGCATATTAGGAAGATAGAAAGTGAGATTCGGTCATATTAATCAAAACTCCGCAAAGTCAACTTTATCGCCGCACAACTCGGCAATCACCTTGCCTACCAAATACAATGAACCTGTGACTAAAATTGGGGATTTGCAACCACGTTGGATTGCCCCTACGGTTATGTTTAATTTTTTACATATTTCCGCAATTTCTTCTGCGCTTCTCGCTCTTGGATTTTCAATTTGCACAGGATAACAAATGGAAATGCACGGCTTCAATGCTTTTAAAACTCCCTTTGTGTCTTTGTCCGCAAGCGATGCGAAAATACACGGCAAAGGCCCTATGTTTTTTTCCTTTAAACATTTCGCCAAAACTTTTGCGGCATCAGGATTATGCGCTCCATCCAAAATAAAATTTTTCATCACTTGCATTCTGCCCGGCCACACTGCTCTCTCCAATGCAGCTCTCGCTTTTTCCTCGTTTAAAGCACCCTCCAAAAATTCCTCTGCGACTGCCCACGCAAGCTCTGCGTTCTTCACATAAACTTTTCCAAAGTTTCCAACTCGCAATTCCGGATTGATTTTTTGCGCCTTCACATATGGCGGGCATTTGGCTAAAAGCTCAGGCGGCAAATCTCCCAAAACAAGAGTCGCGTTTTTTTTCGCTATGCCTAATTTTTCTTTTAAAATTTTTTCTTTTGTGTTGCCAAGCAAATCCGTATGATCCAATCCTATGCTTGTTATAGCGGCAAATCTTCCTTTGGCGATTTTTGTGCTGTCAAGCCTGCCGCCCAAGCCTGCTTCCAAAACCGCAACCAAAACATTGTTCTCCCTGAACCACAAAAAAGCTGCGGCAGTCAAGGTCTCAAAATAAGATGGCTCAACACCGGCTGCTTTTGCCGCTTGCTTAACTTGCAAAATAACCCGGTCAAAATTTTTTTGCGAAATAATTTTCCCATTGACTCTGATTCTCTCTCTAACGCTAACCAAGTGCGGACTTGTGAAAAGCCCTGTTGAAACGGAGTGAGCTTGCAAAATACCCGCCAAATAAAAAGCAGTGCTGCCTTTTCCGTTTGTGCCGGCAATGTGAATGCTTTCAAAACTTTTTTGCGGATACCCAAGCGCTTCGCATAAAATTCTCATGTTATGCAACCCTTTGGAAAACCCAAAAGGAATTCTCGACAAAAGATAATCAGACATTAAATTCGGCTTCTTCCTCTGCCGCAAGCAAAGCTTCTTCCAATTCCAAACTATCCATATCATCAAGCGCGTCAACTATATCATTCTCGTCAAGGTCTTTTGTTTTTTGCATGGATTTTTCCATGGAACGGCGCATGAGTTCCATTTGAGCATCCGAGAACACGCCCTCTTTGGATTGCCCAAGATCTAAAAGCGTGGCGCATTCTACGCAGTATCCAAGCGATTTGTTTACATAAAATTTTTGATCAACATTATTTGTATTGCACTTAACGCAAACCTGCCCTTCGCATCCTTCAAAGTAAGTTCTGTTTTCATATTCCAACTGTTGCGAAAGAAGCTCTACCAAATTTTTGCTGTCTGTTGCGCTGCCTATTTTCGGGCGGCTCCACGCAGTTGGTTTTTCCGGCATCTTTGGATATGTTATGTGCTTGCGCTTGCTGCCGCTCTCCTCTTTTTCAACATCAAAAAAGAATGGAGATTTAACAAACTTCGCGCCTTGAACCATCAGCACAGATTCTATTTGAATAGGCAGAGCTTTTGGTTTAACCGGCTTTGGCTGCTTTTTTTTAGCAACAACTGGCTTTTTGCTTGGCATAAAAATTCCGTTTTTATTTTGTTTCCACTATGCGCACACTGATAATCGGATCGTATGGCTCTATGCGATAGATTACATCCAAACCGTTTTCCACCATGCCAAAAATTGTATGCAGGCCATCCAAATGCGGCTGTTCCCACTGGACTATAAAAAATTGCGAGCCTCCGGTGTCAGGTCCGGATTTCGCCATGGAAAGCGCTCCGGGAATGTGCTTTAAATTATTTTTCTCGTCATCTATTGTGTATCCGGGACCGCCTGTGCCATTTCCTTTAGGGTCTCCGCCTTGCACAACAAAGCGCTGGATTACCCTATGGAACGGAAGTCCATTGTAAAAGCCTTTGCTTGCCAAATCCATAAAGTTTGCCACGGTATTCGGGGCGTCTTTAAAAAGCAGATTTATTGTAATCTGCCCTTCGTGGGTTTCTATTATGGCTTGAATTTTCTGAATGCCGTTGTAGTTTTTATTGAATGCCTTGCCGGAGGCAAAGGCATTGCCGACAAAAAGAGAAAAGAGTATGAGGGTGAGAAAAATGCGCATGAGGTGAATATAGAAAACTATTTGGATATTAATTTCATTTTATTAAGCATTTCTATGAGCAACTTTCGCTCTACCGGCTTTGTTAAATAACCATCGCAACTCTCATAAAAAGCTTTTGCTTTGTTTTTCTGCTCTTCCAGCGCAGTCACCATTATTATGCGGCTCCGAGCTTCTGCTGGCACAGTTAAATTCTGCTCCAAATTGCGCATATCGTGTAAAACTTCGTATCCGTCTTTTTCCGGCATCATTATGTCTAGGCAAACCAAATTAAAAGGAGCTTTGTCTTTCAACGCTTGCTCGAATAGTTGAAAAGCCGAGTCTCCATCAAGAGCTATTGTGCATTCGCCATAGTCTTTTAATATGCTTTGCAACAATTTGCAGTTAAGAACTTCATCATCCACAATGAGAGTTTTCACGAAGATTCTCCTTTCATATTGCCAATAAAATGAAGTACGCTCAAAACGCCCACGGCCAAAAAGCCCACAGCGTAAAGAGCAAGGAATGGACCAATCAAATAAACTCTTGCATCTATGTATTGCAATAAACCGAATATGCAGTAAAGACCCACGAATAATTCTACAAGCGCTATTTTAGGGAATTTTTGCTTAAACTTTTTTATGCAAGCCGCGCCACCTTGCTTTGGTGTTCTGATGAATGGGCTTTTGCGTCCGAATACTGCCGAGAGCACGGCGCATGAGTTGCTGACGGCGATCCCCACCCCCAAGCTCATAAGGAGCGGCAATGCGGCCATGCGTTTTTTCCAGCCTACAGAGCCGGAGAATTTTTGAGCCACAAAATAAAGAGTTGAGGGAGCCACCGCTGCAAGGGCTATTATAATGAACAAAGCCATAAATGCCCATAATGGTATGACCCCAAACCTTGAGTGCCCAAAAGCCAAAAGCGGAAAAGCAGACAAGGCGGTGAACAGCATTAAGGGATGAATTGAATAATGCGTTGTGTGCATGAAAGACTGAATTTTTACTTTTAAAGATTCTTTGGAAGCGAAGACCTGCGGCAAGTCTTTTATGGCGGTTTGTATGGAACCCTTTGCCCAGCGGTATTGCTGGCTCTTGAAAGCGTTGATGTCCGCAGGCAGTTCCGCAGGTACAAGCACGTCAAAAACAAATTTCATTTTCCAGCCGGCAAGCTGGCTGCGGTAAGACAAATCCATGTCTTCCGTAAGAGTGTCGCCTTCCCATCCGCCTGCGTCATCTATGGCTTTTCTGCGCCAAACTCCGGCTGTGCCGTTGAAATTCATGAACAACCCGCCCCAACTGCGCGCGGATTGCTCTATTACAAAATGGCCGTCTATTCCTATGGATTGTGCAAGCGTCAAACCGGACTCGCCTCTGTTCAGGTGCCCCCAGCGGCCTTGAACGAGACCTATTTTGCCGTCCATTACCATAAACGGTATGGTGTGCATCAAAAAGTTTTTTTCAGGAACAAAATCTGCGTCAAAAATCGCTAAATATTCGCTTTCGCTTTTTTTCATCCCTTCTTTTAGCGCCCCGGCTTTGTAGTCTTTGCGGTCGGTGCGGTGATACAGGGTTATATTGTATCCTTTTTCTTTCATTTCCGCTACTTTTTTCTCTGAAATCTTTATGCAATCGTCTGTGGAATCGTCTAATACCTGAATTTCGTGAAGATGTTTTGGATATTCCATTGCGCAAACGCTTTCTATCAACCGTTCCACGCAGGAACCTTCATTGAAAACGGGCAATTGAGTTGTGACCCTAGGAAGCTTGTCTACATCAAAGCTTTTCAAAAAATTTTGCAAAATTTCAGTATCGGATTGGCGATTTTTTTTGAAATTTTTTAAAAAAAGAAAAATACTAAAATAGCAGTTAAAGCCGTACAAAACAAGCCCTATCCCAGCAATAACATAAAGGACAAACAATATGTCCAAAAAAATCGTGGCAACCATTTGTCCGTATAATATAGAATATTTTTTCGGTTTTGTCTAGGTATAAAGTGCATTTTATTGTATTTTTCTGTATTTTTTTGCATTTTATCTCGCAAAACCCCTTATTTTTGTTCGCTCAATGACTTTTTCGCTACGATTTTCTGCCCTCCATTCGTTGCTATCACGTGTTTTTGAGTGTAACAATTGTCCCATGTTCCAGAGCGATGACATATGAGTTAATCAGTGGCTACGATATTTTGGGCAATTAAATTCAGGTAATTAAAAAAAATGTACTTTTTTCTAAAAAAGAATATATATTAATAAAATGTTAAATCTTAAAAAAGGAAGGAAAATCATGAAAAGAAAAGCTTTTTTCGCAATTCTTGCCGTTTCGGCTTTTATGTTTGTAGCCGGGCTGTTTGGCTGTTCTTCTGACGATGACAAATTTGAATATTTGTCTTGTGAGGAATTTAACAACGTTCCGGAGGTATGTGTTGATAAGCATGGGAACGATGCCCAAAATTATAATAGCTGTGTTATGAAGAAGATATGCGGCAATTCAAAAGGCAGCGAAAGTTGTTTTTATCATTACAAAGACAAGTGTGGCTGGAACGGGTTATAATTAACGTGGTATAATTTTGCAAATATTAATGGAGCCGTTGCCGTCGGCA
>JGI24696J40584_12961569_pt1 | contig 21217 bp, 16 predicted proteins | sample TergutCo191P4_FD_40584 | JGI IMG/M metagenome (IMG submission 40584)
GGGTGCGCAGGGCGGCCTCGAAGGTCTTGCCCTCCCGCAGGTGCTCGTAGATCGTGTCGGTCTGGTCGCCGTTGGTCACGATGGTCTGGCTGCCCAGCACCCGCACGGGGGAGTAGATCACCAGGGAGGGGTCGCGCAGCCTGGAGGCGTCGAAGGGGTGCGTGCGCAGGCCGCTGCCGTCCTTGACAAAGATGCGGTTTCGGCTGTTCTCGCTGCGCCCCATGATGAAATAGGCGATCACGGCGTTCTGCCCGTCGCAGTGCAGCCCCATGAGGATGCCCCGCCCCGGGTAGGCGTTGCCGTTGAGGTAGGTCTGGGCGGTTTTCATTCGATACCACTCCTTCGATTCAGTTCATCAAAGCTCTGATATCTTACACCAAAATGCGCGTTTTGTCAAGGTTCAGCACGCAATTACCCAAAAAAGGAACAAATCAGCCCTTCAGCACCCGTACTTTCAGTACGCCGTCCTCTTTAGACATTGTGTTGACGTAAGCTGCGGCATAGTCATCATCAAGCTCATCTGTGGTGTCTATCACAGTGTAGGCAATATCGCCACGAGTATAGGTCGCCACAAAATCACGCTTCGAGGATTCAATTACAAGAGCTTTATCGTGTATAATGCATTTGCGCCATTCAAAGCTGGCGGGCAGCTCTGTCTTCGGCAGGTTTACGCTGTTCACGATCTCGCCGCGCTCGATGTAGGCGGTGAGCTGCTTTGCCGCCATGATGGCGCAGTTGTCCTCGGATTCCGGGGTGGAGGCGCCCAGGTGCGGGATGGCGGTGACGCCCGGCACGCCGATCATCTCGTCGGTGGGGAAGTCCACCACATAGGCCGCGACCTTGCCGGACTCGAGGGCCGCCAACAGGTCGGCGCTGTTGACCAGGTCCGCGCGGGCCGTGTTGACGATGCGGATGCCGTCCTTCGCGCCCGCCAGGAACGCCGCGTTGACGGAGCCCTTGGTCTCCGCGTTCAGGGGGGCGTGCAGGCTGAGGTAGTCGCTCACGGCGGCAACTTCGGCGGCGCTGGCAAGCAGCTTCACGCCGGGGTCGAGCTTCGCCTTGGCGGCGTCGGAGATGTAGGGGTCGTAGGCGGCCACGTCCATGCCCAGCGCGGCGGCGGCGTTGGCCACCAGGCCGCCGATGGCGCCCACGCCGATGAGGCCCAGGGTCTTGCCCAGAATTTCCGGGCCCACATACGCGCCCTTGCCTTTTTCGACCAGCTTGCCGACCTCGGCACCCTGGCCCTTGAGGCCCTTGCACCAGTCGATGGCCTCTGCCACCTTGCGGGAGGCCAGGAACAGGCCCATGATCACGAGCTCCTTCACGCCGTTGGCGTTGGCGCCCGGGGTGTTGAACACGCAGATGCCCTTTGCGGTGCAGACGTCCACGGGCACGTTGTTGTAGCCCGCGCCGGCCCGGGCCACGGCTAGGGTGGCGGGGTCGAAGTCATAGTCGAGCAGGGAGGCCGAGCGCACCATGATGGCGGCGGGCGCCTCCACGGCTTCGCCGCAGACGTAGTCGGCGGGGAACTGGTCGAGACCGCACTTGGCGATCTTGTTGAATAAAAGAATGTTAGGCATGGTAAACTCCTTCATAATGTGATGTTATTCTTTTGAGGCGTTGCTTTTTCTAAGAATTATACGCCAAACGGCGCTAGCTGCATAGAGAACGAAAAAGAAAACGATTTTTGGCAAATAGAGATCTGGCCCCGATGGTGTTTCATCATAAAACATGGATGTGAAAGGGCCAACATCAAATATCGTTGCGAAAAGGCCAACAGCGGAAACAGCGGATAAGCAATACGATACAATAAGAGCGATCTTTTTTGGCGTAAGCTTCTTGGGCGAAGACTCGGATGGCGACGCCGCCGCGCCGCAGAATTTGCAGAACCGGGAATCGTCATCTAGCTGGGCACCGCATTTCGGGCAAACCATAGAAAGGCCTTCTTTCCGCACGTTGCAGGGGCGGCAATCTGCCGCCCGCCACAACATCATAAATCCCGTTCGCGCCTAATCCCAAGCCCCCTTCGCTCGCGAGGGGGGTGGCCCCGCAGGGCCGGGGGGAGCCAAATTACCCGTTCTTTTTCTCGAAGTCCGCCATGAACGCCACCAGGGCTTCCACGCCTTCCACGGGCATGGCGTTGTAGATGCTGGCGCGCATGCCGCCCACGGACCTGTGCCCCTTGATGTTCACGAAGCCCGCGGCTGTCGCGGCCTTCACGAAGGCGTTGTTGAGGTCCTCGCTGGGGGCCACGAAGGTCACGTTCATCATGGAGCGGCAGTCGGGCCGCACGGGGTTGGTGAACATGGCGCTGTTGTCGATGAAATCGTAGAGCAGCTTGGCCTTGTACTGGTTGCGGGCCTTCAGGGCCTCCAGGCCGCCCAGGGTCTGTATCCACTCCAGCACCAGCTTGCAGATGTAGATCGGCCAGCAGGGCGGGGTGTTGTACATGGAGTCGTTGTCCACGACCTGCTTCCAGTCCATCACGGTGGGGATGTCTTTACGGGCACGGCCGAGCAGGTCCTCGCGCACGATGGCGACGGTCAGGCCCGCCGGGGCCACGTTCTTCTGCGCGCCGCCGAACATCACGCCGAATTTACTGACGTCCATGGGCTCGCTCAAAAAGCTGGAGCTGATGTCGGCCACCAGGGGCACGTCGCCGGTCTCGGGCAGCTCGGGCCATTTGGTGCCGAAGATGGTGTTGTTGTGGCAGATGTAGAAATAGTCCGCGTCCGGGGTGAACGCCGCGGGATCCAGGTCGGGAATCACGCTGAAGGTCTGCGCCTTGGAGGTGGCAACGAGGTTGATCTCGCCGTATTTCTGGGCCTCCTGGTACGCCTTGGTGGCGAACTGCCCGGTGACGACGTAGTCGGCCTTGCCGGAGCCGGTGAGCAGGTTCAGCGGCACGGCGGCGAACTGCAGCGAAGCGCCGCCCTGGAGGAAGAGCACCTTATAGTTCTCGGGGATGCCCATCACCTGGCGCATGAGGGACTGCGCGCCGAAGATGATCTCCTCATAAACTTTGCTTCGATGCGACATTTCCATTACTGACTGCCCGGAGCCGTTGTAGTCGAGCATTTCTTCTGCCGCGCGGTTGAGTACCGATTCCGGCAGCATGGAGGGGCCTGCGGAGAAATTGTAGACTCGTGCCATGGTGTGTCATCCCTTTCGTCCATTTCAGAATTTTTGCCTTTATAGGCTACTACATTATACTGCTATTCCCAATGAAATGCAAGGGTTCCATCTGATGAATCCCTTGCCGAAATAGTTTAAATTTTGTGTAAAATGCTAGGGGAGGGGAGGTCGCTCCGCGAACCATCCTCACCCGCCCGAGGCGGGAGCTCCTTCCACGGGAAGGAGCCTGGGGGATTAGGCGTAAACGGGCAATGCAATTACAAGGCTGCGGAACGAGATGTCGGTTTGCTTAATCCCAAGGCTCCCTCTCGCAGAGGGAGCTGTCATCTCGGATGACTGAGGGTGTATCGCGGAGCGACATAAAAACCCTCCCAAGCGTCACCGCTCGGGAGGGCCTTATCCTGCTGAAGTTTACTCGGCCGTGGTGGGGTAGATGCTCACCTTCTTGCGGTCCTTGCCCATGCGCTCAAAGCGTACGGTGCCGTCGGCGGTGGCGAACAGGGTGTCGTCCCTGCCCCTGCCCACGTTGGTGCCGGGGTGAATCTTCGTGCCGCGCTGGCGCACGAGGATATTCCCCGCCAGCACGAACTGGCCGTCGGCGCGCTTGGCGCCCAGCCGCTTGGAGGCGGAGTCGCGCCCGTTGCGGGTGGAACCCATACCTTTTTTATGTGCCATGATGCTCTCCTCTCTAAACCCGCGTTAAGCGGCGTTGATGGCGGTGATTTCGACTTTCGTGTAGGGCTGGCGGTGGCCCATCTTGCGCTTCTCGTTCTTCTTGGCCTTGTAGGTGAACACGGTGATCTTCTTGCCCCGCCCGTTCTTGAGCACCTTGGCGGCGACGCTCGCGCCCTCCACGGTGGGGGTGCCGGCCTTGATGCCGTCGTCGGTGCCCAGCGCGACGACCTGGTCAAAGGTGACCTCGTCCTCGGCTTCGGCGCCCAGCTTCTCGATGAACAGTTCCTGGCCCACCTCGACCTTGTACTGCTTGCCGCCGGTTGCGATGATTGCGTACATTGGATTCCTCTTCTCATAAAAAGTCTCGCTGTCAGGGGCGGAGGGCATACCTCGCTTAGGTGCCCGGAACACGCGGCCCAAATATTATACCAGATTCGCGAAGAGATGTCAAGAAAAATATTTGCGTTTTCCTATTTGACACGCCCGAATATTTGTGCTATACTATTCCCATGGATGACATTTTCACCCCACAAGCCCAAGCTTGGTTCTCGAAGTCCCTCGGCCTCCCCACGCCCGTGCAGCGCGAGGCCTGGCCGCGCATTGCCGCCGGGGAGCACGTGCTGGTCAGCTCGCCCACGGGCACGGGCAAAACCCTGTGCGCCTTCCTGGTGTTCCTGGACCGGCTGCTGGCCCAGGCCGCCCGAGGGGAACTGCCCGACAAGCTGCAACTGATCTACATCTCGCCGCTGAAATCCCTCGCGACCGATATAAGAGAAAATCTGCAAACCCCGCTGGAGGGCATCTCCGGCGAGTACGGCGAAAGCCTCGGCATACGCGTGCACCTGCGCACGGGCGACACCCCGGCCTCCGAGCGCCAAAAGGCCCTGCGCAAGCCGCCGCATATTTTGCTCACCACGCCGGAGTCGCTCTTCCTGCTGCTGACTTCGCAGACGGGGCGAACGATGCTCAGCGGCGCGCGCGCCTGCATCATCGACGAGATGCACGCTCTGCTGGGCAACAAGCGCGGGGCGCACCTGCTGCTCTCCCTGGCCCGCCTCGATAAACTCTGCGGCGAGCCCCTGCAGCGCATCGGGCTTTCCGCCACCCTGAAGGACACGGGGCTGGCCATGCGCTGGCTCTCGCCCGAGCCGGTGGTCCTCGCCGCGCCGCCCGCGGAGAAAAAATTCACCATCGCCGTGAAAAAGCCCAACGAATCCGGCCTCCTGCCCGAGGGCAGCATCTGGCCCGAGATGGCCAAGGCCGTCATAGCGCAGTGCGAGGGCTGCCGCACGGTGCTGGCCTTCTGCGAGGGCCGCGCCACCGCCGAGCGCCTGGCCCATCACGTGAACCAGGAAGCTGGCGAGGAGTTCGCCCGCACCCACCACGGCAGCATGGACCGCGACCGCCGGCAGCAGGTGGAGGCCCAACTGCGGGCGGGGGAGCTGCGGCTGCTCATCGCCACGGCCTCCATGGAGCTGGGCATCGACGTGGGCGAGGTGGATAAAGTCATCCAGGTCGGCCCGGCGCGCACGGTTTCCTCACTGGTGCAGCGCCTGGGCCGCGCGGGCCACCGCCCGGGCGAGACCAGCGAGATGGTGGTATTCCCCCGGGAGGGCTTCGAGGCCCTGCAATGCGCCCTGCTGGCCCATCTGGCCCGCCGCGGCGACCTGGAGCCCCTCGCGCCGCCCGAGGGCTGCCTGGATTTGCTGGCCCAGCACCTGGTGTCCATGGCCGTGGGCGATGGCTTCCGCGAGGACGACGTCATGGCCATCCTGCCCCGCGCCTATCCTTTTAAAGACTTAACGATAGACGACCTGCGCGCCGTCCTCGCCATGCTGGCGGGGGACTACGAGCACGCCCGGGAGGTCCCGGTACGCCCGCGGATCCTCTACGACCGCATCCACGGCACGGTGAGCGGCGACAACTATTCCCGCATCCTGGCACTGTCCGCCGGGGGTACCATACCCGACAGGGGCTATTTCGCTGTCAAGACCGAGGCCGGCGTGAAGCTCGGCGAGCTGGACGAGGAGATGGTCTTTGAGGCCCGCTGCGGCGACCAGTTCATGCTGGGCACCTTCCCCTGGAGGATCGTCAGCATCGGCCACGACGACGTGACCGTCGCCCCCGGCTCGCGCGAGACCGCGGGCGTGCCCTTCTGGAAGGGCGACGGCAGCGGGCGGCACATCGAGACCGGCCGCGCCATGGGCGCGCTCCTGCGCGGCCTGGTGGAGGATTTACACGCCGGTTTGCTGCCGGAGACCCTCGAAAGCATGGGCCTGGACGAGGGCGCGGTCGACGACGCCCGGGGCGTGATCGAGCGCCAGCTGGAGGCCACGGGCGCGCTGCCGGACGACCGCACGCTGCTCCTGGAGCATTTCAGCACCGAGGCGGGCGAGAAGCAGGGCCTGGTGCACTGTGTACTGGGCCGCCGCGTCAACGACCCCCTGGCCCTGCTGTGCCGCGAGGCCGCGCGCCGCCGGGGCCGCGACATCACCGTGCTCACCGACGACGACGGCTTTTTGCTCTTCCCCAAGGACGGCGAGGATGCCGACCCGCGCTGGCTCTACGCCTTCGGCGGGGACGAGGCCGTTCAAATCCTCGGGGCCCTGCTGCCCGCCACCCCGGCCTTCGGCATGACCTTCCGCTACAACGCCGCCCACGCCCTCATCATGGGGGCGCGCGACCGGGGCCGCCACCCCCTGTGGGTGCAGCGCATGCGCGCCGCCGAGACCCTCAACGCCCTGGCGGACCGCCCGGAGCACCCCCTCCTGCGCGAATCCACCCGCGAATGCCTGCAAGACGTCTGGGACATCGCCGCCCTGCGGGAGGTCGTCGCGGCGCTGCGCAGCGGGCAAATCGCCCTGCGGGAGGCCCGGACCGACGAACCCTCGCCGCTGTCCATCACCCTGCGCCGCGCCGTGGAGATGCAGAACATGTACGACTACGACCCCACCGGCGACGCGGTCATCGCCCGGGCGCACGCGCAGCTGGAAGGCCTCGCGCAAGCGCCGGCAGCGCTCCCGCCGCCCAAGGAGCTGCTGGAGCAGGCGGCTTTCGGGGCGAAGCCCCCGGAGGATCCGGCGCAGCTGCACAGCCTTCTCATGGCCGAGGGCGACATCGCCGCCGGGGAGCTGGACGTGCCCGCCGCCTGGTTCGAGGCCTTGGCAAAACAGGGCCGCGCGGCCTATATCGAGCCCGGCCTGTGGGTCGCCGCCGAGCGCGCGGACGAATACAATTTGGCCCTGGAGGAGTGCGACGGCGAAGCCCTCCGGCAGATTGTCCGCCGCCTGCTGCGATACCGGGGCGGGCAGACGCCGCAGACGCTGTCGGAGCGCTACTTCCTCCCGGAGGAGCAGGCCTTCGCCCTGCTGCTCGCCCTGCGGGAGGAGCGCCACGCCGTGGAGAGCGAGGGCGTGTTCTACCACGCGCAGAACTTCGAACGCGCGCGCCTGGCCTTCCGCAACCGCCGCCGCGGCGAGATCGAGACCCTGCCGGGCGGGCTCTACGCCCAGCTTCTGGCCGCGCGCGTGCGCCCCAACGCCCCCGCCGCCGAGCAGCTCGAACGCGCGTTGGCTTCCCTGGCGGGCAGGGAATTCCCCGCCGCCCAGTGGGAGTCGCTCTTGTTATCTGCGCGTGTGAACGGATATCATACCGGCCTGCTGGATACGCTGCTGGCCCAGGGCGCGTTCTGCTGGCGGCTGGACGGGAAAAACCTTATGTTTTACGAGAGAGAGAGTTTGCAACAGCAGCCCGAATCGCCCTCCGGCAGCCTGTCCGAACCGGACTGGGAAATCCTTGGTACGCTGCGGGCGCGGGGCGCGTGCTTCGCCCACAGCCTGCCCGGCCGCGACCCCGCCGCGCAGACGCAGGCCCTGCTCTCTTTGGCTAAGCAAGGCCTGGTGACGACCGATTCCTTCGCGCCGGTGCGCTATTTGATCCGCGAAAAGGACATGGACGCCCTGCCGCCCAAGCGCAGGACCTCCGCCCGCGTGAACCTGAAGCTCGCCGGGCGGTGGGAGGCCCTGTGCCCGCCGATGGATTTGCCTATGCCCGCGCAGATCGACGCCGCGTTCGACCGCTATACGCTGCTCTGTCGCGAAACCGCACGGGAGGCAGGTCTGCCCTGGGCGGCGGCGCTCGCCCTGCTGCGCACGATGGAGTGGCAGGGGACGGTGCGCCGGGGCTACTTCCTGCGGGGCTTCAGCGGGGCGCAGTTTGTGCGGGCAGGGGAGTTGTCCTCTTTCACCTCCGCCCTGCGCGCCGCCCAAAACGAGGGCGAAATCCACTGGATTTCCGCCGCCGACCCCGCGCAGATCGTCGGACGCCTGCTGCCCCACGCGCCCGGCCGCGAGTTCAAATGCATCGCCGCAAGCGCTGTCGGCATTTACAGGGGAGAAGTGGCCGCCCTGGCGGAGCGAAACGGCTCTGCCTTCACCTGCTACGAGCCGGACCTGGCGCGCCCGGCCCTGGAGTCCTTCCTGCGCGCGTACCGGACCGGGCGGGTTTACCCCGGCCGCAGGAAGCTGCAGCTTGCGGAGTTCTCCCCGGAAACCGCGGAGTGGCTGCCCATCGTGGGCTTCCGCCGGGAGATGCAATACTGGATACTGGATTTTAGACGTTAGATTTTAGATATTTGTAGGGGACGGCCTCTGGACGTCCCTGGGCCTTTGGTGGTCAGCCTTGCCCGACGGCCTGGTTCGTCAGCGCCGTCCAGGTGGAGCAGCCCACCACGCCGTCTGCGGTGAGCCGGTTGAGCGCCTGGAAAGCGCGCACCTGCTCGCAGGTTGCGTAACCGAAGATGCCGTCGAGCTCCAGGTCCGAGCCGGTCACCAGGTTCAGGGCGTCCTGGAGGATGCAGACGTATACCCCGATGCAGCCCTGCCGCTGCAGGGGGTAGCCCGCGTCGCAGGCGGGGGGGCCCAGCCGGCGGTCGAAATGGACCCAGGTGGGCGTCAGGTACGCCGGCTCCACGTAGCTCCACAGGCCGCTGCGCGTGGCCAGTTGGCGCATCAACGCGCGCCGCGCATTGGTGAGGTTCTGCCCCACGTCGAAGGCGGTGCCCGCGTAGTGCTGGCTCTGGGCCGCGTGGCCGCCCTCGCCGATACGCTTGAAGATGTAGGGCGCGTAGATGGGCGAGCTCCACAGGCGCCGGAACGCCACCCAGGACTGCATGGCCTGCGAGGTGGTCCATACCAGGTTGGAAAGCGAGCGGCCCCGGAACTCGCCCGCCGTCATGGTCTCGTCGGCGTAGGGCATGGGCTCGCGCGGGTCGCGGCCGAAGCGCTCCATGCGCCCCAGCTGGGTGTTGTGGACTAAAACGGTCATGAAAAAGCCCCCTCCGCACATGTGTATGCGGAGGGGGCCTTGCGCATGCTTTGCCTTACGGGATTAGATGAACCACATCCAGATCCAGCCGAACAGCACGATGAACTTGAACCAGTTCCAGAAATTCGAGACGTACCTCGTGTTGTAGCCGAACAGGCCGACCCATTTTGTGGGTTTGACCGGCGGCGGGCTGACGATGGTGATGGACAGCGCCTTGGTGTAGGTGCCCGCGCTGTTGGCCGCCTTGACGGTGAAGTCGAACTTGCCCGTCTTGGTGGGCGTGCCCGAAATCACGCCGCTGGCCGCGTCGAGCGCCAGGCCGTCCGGCAGGACGCCGCTGTCAATGGTCCACGTGATGGGCGCGGAGCCCGTGGACAAGAGGGTCAGGCCCTGGTTGTAGGCCACCCCCATGGTGCCGCCCAGCAGGGACTCGTTCTGGATGCCCGGCGGCACGGGCTTGGGGCCGATGACGATGGTCAGCTCCTTGAAGCCGTCCTCCTCGCCGCTGGCGGAGTTGTAAGCCCTGACGGTGAAGGTATAGGTGCCCTTCTTCGCGGGGGTACCCGAGATCACGCCATTGGCGGCGTTGAACGTCAACCCGTTGGGCAGGTTGCCGCTGACGAACGTCCACGTGTAAGCGTCCGCGCACGTCGCCTCGATGGTCTGCTCGTACAGCGTTTCGAGGAAGCCGTCCGGCAGGGCGGTGGTCGTGACCAGGGGGGCTTCCGGCGCGGGGTTGATGTAGAGAGGCAGTATCTTGGTTTCAAGGTTTGTTCCGGTGCTCCCTGCGGGGTCGGGCCTGTTGTCAACCGTAATTTTGACATTGAAGTTGCCGTCCTGCGTGGGCTTCCCCGAAATTTCGCAGGTGGCCGGGTTGAATGTCAGGCCGTTCGGCAAGTCTTCGACTGTCCATGTGAAGGGGGGGGTGCACCCCGGTTTCGCCTCGAGGACCACAGGGCCGTAGGGCACGCCGACGCCGCCGTCCGGCAGCGCAGCCGTCGCGAGCGCCGCCGCGACGCAGGGCTTGGCCACGATCTTCGCCCACTGGTAACTGGGGTCGATCACCGCCGTGCCGTCGCTGATGAGCTTCGTGGAGTTCGCGGTCGTCGTTTTGCTCACGTAATACTCGTAGCCGCGGGGCACCGTGTAGGCCGGGTTGAGCGCGCCGTTTTCGCCCGATGCCACCACCGTGGCCCCGGCGATACCGGTGATCGTGAGCTTGCCCAGGATGCCGTAGCTGTTCAATGCCGTTGCGTCGCCTGTGGCATTGAGCACGGTGGGGGCCGAATCGTTGTCGCTGCCGTTGACGGTAATGGTGCCGAACAAGGTGTCGTCCTCAATCGCAAGGTTCAGGTTGGCCTTCATGGCGCGCACGCCCGTGCTCACGCCGGTTGCCGCCGCGCCGCCCGTGGCGTTCACCTTGGCGCTCTCTTGGATGGTGAGATTGAACGCTTTGAGGCCGTTGGTTTCCACTCTGCTCGCAGCTACGTTGCCGCCCTTGAAGCTCAGGGTGTTATTGCCCTTCACTGTAAGGAGACCGTTGCTGATAATCCCAGTGGTGGCGGCAGCGCCGCTGTAAGTGCTGGTGAATGAGCCGGGGCCGTTAAGCTCGAAAACCGTGTTGGGGGGGACGCTCAACGCGATGTTGGCGCTGGTACTGAAGCTGAAGTTCGGGTTGATTTTGACTGTGTAAGTTTTCTCGCCGCCGGACGTAGCGACGGAGGGCACGGCGCCGGGTGTGGTCGCTGCGCTGGTAATAGCTGACCCTACATTCCAGGAGCCGATAGAGATGCCGCCCAGTAACCCGCCCAGTAAGCCGCCTAACATGTCTGGATTGCCCTGGAAAAATTTGCCGTCTTGTGTGTTCAACCAATCGAGCCAGGACGCGCCCAGCAAGGGGTCGCTGCCAACCAGGGTCAGGACGTAACTGTCCGTTACCGAGCCGGCGCTTGCGAGGGTCGCCAGGCCCAGGGCCATTGCCAGTGTAAGTAAGATGCTGAGTATGCGCTTGGTAGTTTTCATTGTGCTCTTTCCCTTCTGTATTCAAATAAATGAAGCATCGCATTCATAGATACAATGATAGCAAAAGCGTATAGATTTGTCAAGCCCTTCGCGAAAATTTTCGGCGAAAAGTCCGCACAGGGGGTTACACGGCCTTCTTCAGCGCCCGTTCCAGCCAGACGGAGGCGATATCGATGGCGTTGTAGAGCCCGCGGCGCTCGCAGCGCTGCTGTATGCACTCCATGGGGTTGAGGTCCGGGTCGGTGCTCATGAGCCAGACGTTGATTTTCTCGGCCACCTGCATGCCTTTGACCTCCTTGGTGGTGGAGATCTTCAGCATCACCACGTAGGGGTCGGCCAGGGAGCCGTAGTAGATCGTATCGCCGCAGCGCACCAGGGGGTGCCCCTTGTAGATCCAGAAGGGGCTTTTCTCCCCGGCGGGGGCGGCGGCTGGTTTGGTTTTTGTCTCGGGCATCAATCAGGCCTCGTCTTTCTTTTCGCTTGCGCCGCCTGCGGCGGCGTTGGCCAGGTACTCCCGCACCAGCTCCTGCAGCAGCTCGTCGCGGTCGAGGCGGCGCACCAGGCTGCGGGCGTTGTTGTGGGTGGTGATGTACGTCGGATCCTCCGAGAGGATATAGCCCACCATCTGGCTGATGGGGTTATAGCCCTTCTCGTCCAGGGCCTGGTACACCTGGCGCAGGATCAGGCGCATTTCGTTTTCCGGCTCCTGCCTGATGGAGAACTGGATCGTGGATTCGTTCAAGCGCGTCCCCTCCAATGGATATAGTCTATCTAGCTTATTATACACCATGCCCGGAGAAATTTCAAGGCTTTTCGCAGGTTTTTTCATTTTAAACATTCCCTTTTCCGTTTTGGTGTGGTATGATAGATATCAGAGGCTAGATTTTAGATTTTAGACGGGGGTTGCCATGGGTTACCGGCCTGCGATGCCGGGCATGTTCGCCGTGCCCGAGGCCCTGGTGGACGAGCATTTGAAGCTCGCCAGGGAGCTGGACCTGAAGGTCCTGCTGTGGATATTGCGCAAGGGCGAGGTGGGCGGCCTGGAGGCCCTGGCGCACTGGCTGGGCCGCCCCGAAGGGGACCTGGTGGACGCGGCGCAGTTCTGGATCGACAAGGGGCTTGTTACAGTTGACAGCGGACAGTTGACAGTTGACAGTGCCGAGGCGAAAGCGGCAGTGCAGCCGGCGGCTTTGCCTGTGCCTGTTGTTGCCGTGCCCGCGCCTGACGAGTTGCCGCCCATCCGCCCGACGGCCACGCAGGTTTTGACCCGCACGCAGGAGGACGCCGCTTTGCGCAGGCTGTTCCGGGAGGCGGACAAGCTGCTGGGGCGCACCATCGGCTACGAGGGGCAATGCACCCTGCTGATGCTGCACGACACCTACGGCCTGCCGAGCGAAGTGATTTTCATGCTGCTCACGCACTGCGCCAAACTGGAGAAGACGAACATCTCGTACATCATGAAAGCGGGGGCCGCCTGGGCCGAACGGGAGATCGACACCATCGAGAAGGCCGGCGAGTGGATCGCCTACCTGGAAAACAGCAGCTCGCTGTGGAACCAGCTGTGCCGCCACGCGGGCAAGGACATCCCCAAGGGCAAGGCCCGGGAGAAGTACCTGCTGCGCTGGAGCGGGGAGCTGGGCTTCGGCATGGACATGATCTGCCTGGCCTACGACGAGATGGCGGACAGCTGCTCCAAGATCGAGTTCGCGTACATCGACAAGGTCCTTGAGGGCTGGCACGCCGCGGGGGTCAAAACCCCGGCGGGGGCCGCCGCCGCGAAGGAGCAATTCAGGGCGAAACAGGCAACTCCCGCGCCTCAAAAACCCGGGCGGGAGAGCGCGCCGCAGCACAGGCCTTCCTTCGACCTGGCGGCCTATGAGCGCAGCACGCTGCAGGTGCCCGTATTCGAAGAATAAGAAACAAGAAAAGGAGAACCCTATGACGCCCCATGAACTGTACCTGAACCAAATGGCCAAGACCGAGCCGCTGCTGCGCCTGCGGGAGGGCCAGCCCCCGGAGAAATGGCGGGCCCTCGCCCGGCAAAAGCTGCGCGAGCTGCTGGGCATGGATCAAATCCTGCCCTGCCGGCTGGATTTCCGGGCGGAGGAGACCATCGACGCGGGGGACTACACCCGCACGCGCTTTACCTTCCAGAGCGAGCCGGGCTTCCGCGTGCCGGGGTATTTTTGTATGCCGAGGGACGGGGACGCCTCCAAGGTGATGATCTGCCTGCAGGGGCACAGCACGGGCATGCACATCTCCCTGGGGGAGACGAAGTACCCCGGGGACGAGATCGACGGCGACCGGGACTTCGTCAGGCACGCGATTGACCACGGCCACGCCGCGCTGGTGATCGAGCAGCGCTGCTTCGGCGAGCAGGGCGGCAGGCCCGAGGGCGGCACCAACTGCGGCCAAGCCTCCATGACGGCGCTGCTGCTGGGGCGCACCACCCTGGCCGGGCGCGTGTGGGACGTCACGCGGGCCATCGACGTGGCCGAGGCGCAGTTCAGCCCGGGCGCGCAGTACTGCTGCATGGGGAACTCCGGCGGGGGCACCGCCACCTGGTACGCCGCCGCCGTGGAGCCGCGCATCGCCAAGGCCATGCCCTCCTGCGCCGTATGCAGCTTCGACGGCTCCATCGCGCCCATCGGCCACTGCATCTGCAACTACGTGCCGGGCATCCGCCAGTGGTTCGACATGGGGGACCTGGCGGGCCTCATCGCGCCGCGGCCCCTGGTCGTGGTGGCCGGGCTGAAGGACAGGATATTCCCCATCGACGCCACGCGGGAGACGTTTCAGCTGATACAATCATATTATGCGGCCGCGGGCGCGCCGGATGCTTGTAAATTATATGTGGGCCCGGAGGGGCACCGCTTCTATGCCGAGGCCTGGGAGGAATTTGTGCTCTTATGAAAACCACCGTGGAAAGAATGCGGCAGGCCGAGCGCGAGCTGGAACAGAGGCGCTCGCAAGCCGAAAAAGAATTGCAGCGGCGCAGGCAGGCCGTGTATGAAAAAGTGCCCGCCCTTGCGGCGCTGGAACGGGAGATCGCGGAGAGCGGCGCGGCGGTGGTGGGCGCCATCGGCGCGGGGCAGGACGCATCGGGGTACCTCGCCTTGCTGGAAGAGCAAAATACCGCCGCCCAGGCCGAACAGGCCCGCCTGCTGCGCGAAAACGGCTTCGCGGCGGACTATTTGCAGCCGCAGTATAGCTGCGCCGAATGCCGCGACACGGGCTTCACGCGCGGCATGCGCTGCGACTGCTTCACAAAGCTGCTGCGCTCCCTGGCCTACCGGGAGCTGAGCATGGACACCCCCCTGGAGCGCTGCTCCTTCGAGTCCTTCCGGCTGGACTACTACGCCACGGCGCCGGACCCCGCCACCGGGGTGGTGCCGCGCGAGAACATGAAGGGCGTGCTGGACTATTGCACGAAGTATGCCGGGCGGTTCTCTCCGCGCGCGAAAAGCCTGCTCTTCACGGGGGACACGGGGCTGGGCAAGACGCACCTGTCCCTGGCCATCGCCCGGGCCGTGCTGGAGCAGGGCTATACGGTGATCTACGGCTCGGCGCAGAATTTGCTCAGCCGCCTGCAGCGCGAGCGCTTCGCCCCCTTCGGCGAGCAGGGCGACGCCACCGAGCGCAGCCTGCTCGAGTGCGACCTGCTCATCTTGGACGACCTGGGCGCGGAGCACTCCACGGCCTTCACCAAGTCGAGCATCTACAACATCGTCAACACCCGCATGATGGCCTCCCAGCCGGTGATCGTCAGCACGAACCTGAGCGTCGCCCAGCTGGGCGGCGAATACGGCGAGCGCGTGGCCTCGCGGGTGCTGGGGACCTACACGGTGCTGCGGTTCTTCGGCAGCGACGTAAGGCAGGCGAAGCTGGGCGGGAAATGAGGGGTGTATAGTAACCGATGATTAACGCACATATGGGGGACGGCCTCCGGACGTCCCAAGCAAAAAGCTTTATTTCTAAGGCCCAGAGACGTCCGGAGGCCGTCCCCTACATAGTGCGCTGGCCTTAATCAGTGGTTACTATACCTTTTGGTATTTGTATTTGGAACAGGCGAATATCATTCGCCCCGGCGAAGTTCTTATAGGCGCCGAATATCATTCGGCGTGGGGATAAAGGAAATTATCCGTCCTGTTCGGCTTTCGGGCGGTCATATTCGGCGCGGAGGTCGGGGCTTAATTCGAGGGATGGTTTTTCGCGATGGCATTTGCAAAATCTGTCTTTCAGAATGGCATGTACAATTTGCCCATAAGTAATTTTTTTGATTACGTTAAGCTTTTCCTCGTCTTTTTCATTCACGTGACCACTTATTTTTCTGAAAAAATCATATAGCAATTTGATGTAGACAAAAAGGCATACGATGCCCAAAATTATTCCACCGAAAAGAACGGCAAAGGACAAATCCTTATAACCGTGGTTATATAGCAACGGAAACAGGCTAGCTGAAATCAAGAACAAATTAATTGCAGTTCCGCGAATAATTCTTTTTCTTGAAAGAGCAAATTCATAGTATGTTGCGTCATACCGTTCCTTAATGGCTTTGCTTGATTTTATTTCTTCTTTGATGAGAAAAACGCGTTTAGCCGTTCCCTCTGGCTTGTAAAAAAGGATATGGTCAAACATCCAATCATACAAGCGATCAAAAATTAATCCCAGAACATAACAAAACCCAACGAGGATTACAGATACAGAAGTCATTGTAAGAGCAGTCTTTACAAGCGAAAGGACTCTGTAGTCTATATTGGCGGCTATAGCAAATAGCCAAGCAATAACCTCCGCGCCGATAATGACATGCTCAATAAAAACTGATGTCGTTTTCATATCATTTCCCCCTCACCCCGCACTGTAATTCGGCGCCTCCTTGGTAATAAACACATCGTGCGGGTGGCTTTCAATCAGCCCGGCGTTAGTGATGCGCACAAACTGCGCCTTGGTCTGCAGTTCCTTGATGGTCCTGCACCCGGTATAGCCCATCCCCGCGCGCAGCCCGCCCACCATCTGGAAGATGGTGTCGGCCAGGGGGCCCTTGAAGGGCACGCGGCCCTCCACGCCCTCGGGTACGAGCTTGCGGTTGTCCTCCTGGAAGTAGCGGTCGCCGGAGCCGTGGGCCTGGGCCATGGCCCCGATGGAGCCCATGCCGCGGTACACCTTGAACTGCCTGCCCTGGAAGATTTCCGTGCCGCCGGGGGATTCCTCGCAGCCGGCCACCAGGGAGCCGAGCATCACGCAGTTGGCCCCGGCCGCGATGGCCTTGACGATCTCGCCGGAGTATTTGATGCCGCCGTCGGCGATCACGGGCACGCCGTAGGGCGCGGCGGCGTTGGCGGCGTCGTAAATCGCGGTGATCTGCGGCACGCCGATGCCCGCCACCACGCGGGTGGTGCAGATGCTCCCCGGGCCGATGCCGACCTTCACGGTGTCGGCCCCGGCGGCGATGAGGGCCTTCGCGCCCTCGGCGGTGGCGATGTTCCCCGCGATGAGCGTAAGCCCCGGGAATTTGGCCTTGACTTTATCAACTGCGTTGAGAATATTCCGGCTGTGGCCGTGGGCGCTGTCCAGCACGAAGGCGTCCGCGCCGTGGGAGGCCAGCTCCGCCGCGCGCTCGAGCATATCGCCCGTGACGCCCAGGGCCGCCGCGCACAGCAGCCGCCCGCCCGTGTCGCGCGCGGAATTGGGATATTGGGTGGCCTTCTCGATGTCCTTGATGGTGATCAGGCCCTGCAGGCGGCCCTCGCCGTCCACCAGGGGGAGCTTCTCGATCTTGTGCTTCATGAGGATGGCCTTGGCCTGCTCTAAAGTGGTGCCCACGTGGGAGGTCACAAGGCCCTCGCTGGTCATCACGTCGGCGATGGACACGCTGAAGTCCTCCAGGAATCTTAAATCCCGGTTGGTGAGGATGCCCACCAGCTTGCCCTCGGTACAGATGGGCACGCCGGAGATCTTGTAGTGCGCCATGAGGGCCTCGGCCTCGCGCACGGTGTTCTCGGGGGCCAGGAAGAAGGGGTTGACGATCACGCCGTTCTCGCTGCGTTTGACCTTGTCCACCTCGCCCGCCTGCTGCTCGATGGTCATGTTCTTGTGGATGACCCCGATGCCCCCCTCGCGCGCGATGGCGATGGCCATGCGGGATTCCGTCACGGTATCCATGGCGGCGGTGAGGATGGGGGTGTTCAGCCGCAGCTTGCCGCTCAGCACCGTGCCGATTTCGGCCATGTTGGGCGTGAAGCCGCTTTCGCCGGGGACCAGCAGCACGTCGTCGAAGGTCAGGCCCTCTTTGGTGAATCTCTCTCCCGCACTTGTCATCTGCGTCATCCTCCTGTAAATTATTTTCTTTGTATGATAGCATACCGCGGAGGGAAATGCAAGGGGAATTTCAAAAAAATCCGCTTATTCATCCGTCGGGCGTACCGTTTTGCACGAGCCGACAATTTCTTCCAAAACAGCTTTTTTCTCATCCCAGGCACTTGGGAAGCAGGTCTGTATGACGACCGCGAATTCGTCAGAATCATCGAATTCCACCAAAGAGAAGATGTAATAATTCTTCTGAACATCTTTTTCTCCCGCATAAACAACGGTCTTGATTCTTCTGCCGCCGTCAGCCGCGTCCTTGGTTTCTTCAACCAAACTGAAATTCTGTCTTTTTGACCGCAAGTCGTCAATCTGAAGCGCAAAAATATCCTCCGCGGTAGTGGCTTCCGCGATATCGCGCCTGTCAATTACGAAGACGCCCGTCACAAGGTCATCTTTTAAAGAAATGCATTGCAGATCATAGGGATTCTCTTTTTCGTTCAGTTTCCAGCCAGGGGGGAACGAAAAAGAGAACCGGTCAAGCGCGGTGAAAGCAGTCGGTCCCGCGGGAGGTTCCGCTGTGCAGCGCGAAAACGTCAGCACTGCAAATACAGCCAGAATGGCAGCGGCAATTTTTTTGGTGCTTGGCGGCAACGGTTTTTTTGGAGTCATCTTGTCGTCCCCCTGAAAATATTTCTTTGTATCATAGCTCCACCCCAGCATCATAGCATATTCCCGAACGGTGCGCAAGCAGATTTTTTCGCGGGCACACCGCAATTTAAAACCCTAACGCCCGAAGCGTGAGCTCCGGGCGTTAGGGTTGAAGGGTTTGTATGAAGCAAAATGGAGAAAGCAAAAATTATTTTGGAATCTGCGGAACCTCTTGGCCTCTTCGTTGGTCTTATTATATCACCATTCCTTGCGCGTGTCAAGGCTTTTTTTAAAGTTTTAAAAATATTTCATATTCTGTCACATTTTACGCCTTAAAAACCCAGAATTCATTCAGCATCACGCCCACGTGCGGCTCGCTGAACTCCAGCGCAAGGCAGCCGTTCTCGAACACCGCGGCGGGCAGGCCGTAGGTGGCGGTGCGCAGGAAGCCGGGCCCGAGCATGGCTTCGTCGAAGGCGGGGTCGGGCGTGCCGCCGTAGGGCTTGCCGTGGTAGATCACGTGCCCGTTGGCGGTGATCTTATATTGGTCGGAGTTCCTGTCCCCCTCGCGGAACCAGGTCACGCGCAGCTTGTAGTCCCGCCCCGGGGCGAAGCCGCCCAGGCGGCACCGGAGCGTGAGGTTGTCGAACACCTGTAACGCGCAGATGGGCACGCTGCCGTCGTTGCAGTCGCGGTCCCCGTGGAAGTTCAGGTAGAACGTGCCCTCCTGCGGGCAGGCGAGGGTTTCACGCGCGTGCAGGGCGAAGGAGTAGTAGAACTCATCAGGCTCGACTTTGTTGCGCTTTAGGCTCTGCTCCAGCAGGCCGCGCTCTTTCTGGCGGCGCAGCCAGGGCAGGTCGGTGACGGGCCTGTCGATGGTGTCCAGGGTGCAGCCGCGCTCCCAGCTGCGGCCCAGGAAGTTGGCCACGTCCAGCTGGATGCCGATCTGCCCGAACAGCGTTTTCGCCAGGGGGAACAGCATGCCGCGCCCTGTAGGATATTGCGCGTCCCAGTCACCCCGGGCGATGGCCCGCAGCTCGAACAGGCGCTTTTGCCGCACATAGGAATCGCACTTCGCGCGGAAGAGCAGCAGGTTGAAGTGCCAGTTTTCGCTCAAGGACGGCGTTTTCGCCAATAGGTCCTCCCAGAGCGTCAGGCACAGGTCGATGCCAAAATTCTCCGCGGGGTCGCCCTGCCAGTTCTGCTCCAGCATCAAAATGCCGTCGGCGGCGCGCAGCGGGTCGGCCCCCCAGAGGAACAGCCGGGCGTAGTCCTCCAGGCTCTCGCGCAGCTCGATGCCGTCGCCGAACCAGTCCATGTCGCTCCAGAGCATCTTGTTCACGTCGTCGTTGACGCCCTCGGAGTAGCTCACCGAGCCGGACACGAAGCCCCGGGTTTGCCGGTGCAGCATCTGGAACTCCCGGGGGCGGGGATTCACGCTCTCTCTGCTCAAAGTTGAGGTCAGGGCGAAGTGCCAGTCGTCCAGGTTGTAGTGCACGGGGTATTCGCAGCGCACGTTGTGGGTGATGTCGGGGTACAGCCGCACGTCGTAGCGCGCGGGGGTGGCGCGGCGCAGGCCCTCGGGGCTGAAGGCGTGGTTGGGCCCCATGATCACGCCGTCGAGCCACTCTGGCAGTTTATCCAGCTCCGCCTTGAACTGCCCCGGCCACCAGGGGGATTCGTGGGGCATCTGCGCGGAGATCCAGATCTTGGCGCCGGGGTGGGTCTCCTTCAGGAGCTTGCTGTACTGACCGCCGCGTTCGAACAGCTGGTCGGGCGGCAGGTTGCCGGGGTCGGAGCCCGGGATGAAGATGTAGTCCAGGCGCGGCATGGAGCGGAAGACGCGTTCGCGCTCGGCATAGGCCTCGGCCTCGGGCTGCTTTTCGTCGATGGGGTACCACAGGCCGATGTCCATGTCCAGTTCCTCGCAGATGGCCGAGACGCGGGGCAGCAGCTCGTTGGGGGGCATGGGCATCAGGTCGCTTAAGTTCCCTCCCTCGTCGGGCACGTGCTCGGCGGTGTTGCAGCCGTAGAACATCATCTCCAGCTGGCAGCGGCGGAACTGCGCGGGGGTCCAGGCGTCGTAGGTGTTGTTGTTGCCCCGGTAGCCCAGCTGGTGGCCGCGTATGGGCTTGCGCGGGGCGTAGTCCCCGCTGATATCGCAGGTGAGGCGGGCCTCGCCGTCCGCGATCTCGAGCTTGCGCAGCAGCCGCCCCAGCCCGAAGATGTGTCCGCGCCGCCCCCGCGCGGTGACGGTGACCTCGTCGCCGTTTTGCGTAATGACATAGCGATCCCTGTCCATGCCGGGGTCCCCGGCGAAAGTGACCTGCACCGGGCAGGCGCGGCCTCGTGCCTTGAACTCCTCCGCCAGAAGGTTTTGCATAAATTCCATTTGACAAACGCTCCTTTATCCTGTATTATGTTTGTGATAAAAAATGTGGGAGGTCTCGCTATGTGGATTTTGTATACGCTGCTCGGGCTGGCGGGCTTCGCTGCCCTGCTGATGCTCGCGGCGGGCTATGTGGCCTGGCTGATATCGCTGACCAGGCGGGAGAAAAAGCCGTCCATCCAGGAGCCGGACGCCAAGGCGCAGATACGCATCGACGCCAATATCGCGGGCGGGGAGTACCTGCGCAGCCTGCACCCGGAGGATATCTCCATGCGGTCCCGGGACGGCCTGGAGCTGAAGGGCTGGTACCTGCCGGCGGCGGAGCCCTCGAACAAGCTGGCCGTGCTGGTGCACGGCTACACCAACCACGGGCCCGGCGAATTCGGCGGCTTCCTCAAGTTCTACCACGAGGTGCTGGGCTACAACGTCCTTTTGCCCGACCACCGCGCCCACGGCCGCAGCGGGGGCAAGCGCGTCGGCTTTGCCGCGCTGGAGTGGCAGGACATCTTCGACTGGACGGACATCTACGCCAGGCGCCTGGGGCCTGACGCGGAGGCCGTGCTGCACGGGATCTCCATGGGCGCGGCCACCGTGATGCAATGCAACGCACACAACCCGCCGGACTACATAAAGTGCATCGTGGAGGACTGCGGCTACACCAACGGCTACGAGATGATGTGGCTGGCCGCCCGGCGCGACCTGCACCTCAACATCCCG
>JGI24696J40584_12961568_pt1 | contig 21164 bp, 18 predicted proteins | sample TergutCo191P4_FD_40584 | JGI IMG/M metagenome (IMG submission 40584)
CCGGCTTTCCGGTTTGCGCGATTCTCGGAGACGGCGGTTTTCAAATGACATTGTGCGAGCTAGCGACGGCCCGCCACAATAACCTGCCGGTTAAAATTTTTGTTATGGACAATCATTTTTTAGGCATGGTCCGCCAATGGCAAGACCTGTTCTACAACCAGCGCTATTCTGGAGTGCAACTGGAAAACAACCCGGACTTTGTGAAACTCGCAAAAGCATATGACATAGAAGCGCTTTGCGTTGGCCGCAACGCAGACATAAAACGCGCAGTAGAAAAAGCGATGGAAATAAACGACAGGCCGGTTCTCATTCACTGCGTATGCGAACCGGAAGACAACGTGTTCCCAATGATTCCGGCGGGAGCTTCCATTGACGACATTTTAACAGAAAGACCAAAAAAAGTTTTGGAAAAACCAACAGGGGGCACTTAATATGTTTCCGGCTCATTCAATAAGCATTTTAGTTTCAAACAAACCAGGCGCTCTTGTTCGCATAGCTTTGGTTTTTTCAAGGCGCGGCTATAACATAGACAGCTTGGTTGTTTCGCCAACAATGGACAATTCCGTAAGCCGCATGAACATAGTTGCGCGCGGCAATCCGGAAACACTCGCTCAAATAATACAGCAGCTCGAAAAACTGGTTGATGTTATTCAGGCAAAAGACCACACAAGGCAAAACGTGGTTGAAAAAGAGCTTGTGCTTTTAAAGGTTCGCTGCAAAACGGAAGAGAGAACGGAGCTTTTGCAACTCTGCGATCATTTCAGAGGCATAACCATAGACATGACGGAAATTTCCATGATAATCCAGATAACCGGAAATTCCGAAAAAATAGAGGCCATGCTCTCTCTATGCAAAAAATTTGAAATAGTTGAATTTGTGCGCACCGGCAAAATAATAATGATGCGCGGTGAAAGCAAAACATAAGGGCTTGCAATGCTAACTCAATATCTTTTTGAATCAACCGGGCTCCCAATTTTTGACAGCCGTCTGTTCAGGGCAGGGCTGGCGGCAGTTCTTGCCACTTTGCTGGTATTTTTAATTATGCCGGGATACATAGCTTTTTTAAAAAGAATCGGGGCGACTGCGGATTTTAAAGACAAATCTCCACCCATAATGGGCGGGCTTTTGCTGGTTGTTATTGTTGTGCTTGTCTCTTGCGGCACGGTTATTCTAAACGGCTATTCCATAGCCGCTCTTGCCATTTTGGTGTTGTATTCAACGGTTGGCGCAATAGACGACATAGCTAAAATACGCAAGAAAAGGCTTGTTGACTCGGGAAAAATGACAAAAAAAGATTACGAAGAGAAAGCCGACGGCATAAGCTCCACAACGAGACTCTTTCTATACCTTCTCTTCAGTTTTGCGATAGCCATTATTTGCTATAAGCTTATACCGGATCTTACAGGTCATTTATACGTGCCTTTTGTAAACTACAACCATTGGCATCCTTACCTGCCAAACTGGCTCTTTATTCTTTTTATCACATTTGTTGTCGCAGCAAGCGCTAACGGAACAAATTTCACAGACGGCATAGACAGCCTTGCAAGCGTTCCGATTATAACCGGAATGTTTTTCGCGGGCGCTGTGGCATATGTTAGCGGCAATGCGATTTTTAGCAATTACCTGAACATCCCGTACCTTAAAGGCTGCGACGAACTGCTTCCCATAGCCATGGCTTCAATAGGAGCGTTGCTTGCTTACCTTTGGTACAACAGCCCTCCGGCGGAAATTTATATGGGAGATGCCGGTTCTGTAGGCTTTGGCGCATTGCTTGGCATAATGTTCATACTTGTGCAGGCTGCGTTATTCCTGCCAATAGTAGGAATTATAATTCTAGTGGAAGCATTGTCTGTGGTTCTCCAGATTGGGCATTTCAAAATGAACAAAATACGGTGCGGCAGGGAATACGCAGATAAGCACAGATTATTTTTGCGTGCGCCCATACACCACCATTTCCAGCTTAAATGGAAAGGAAAAGACCGCTTTGGAGATTCCAAGCCGCTTGTAAACGCAAAGATAGCGTGGCGCATGCACCTTATTTCATTTTTTGCCTTGATTGTAGGTCTTATCGTGTTTTTTGGGCTTAGGTGAGCGCAGTGAAGCTGGCTGTTGCCCTAAAACATGAATTTGGCAAACCTGAGGCTCCAAGAGTTGTAGCCTCAGGCAGAGGCTCTTTTGCAGAACGCCTGATAGAAAGAGCCCATGAAAATGACATTCCAGTGCACAAAGACGACCACTTGGCCGCCTTGCTTTCAAAAGTTTCCGTTCCCTCCACAATTCCTACAGAGCTTTTTGAAGCCGTAGCCCGTGTTTTAGCGTTTATTTACAGGGTAAACGGAAAAGCAAATTTACTATATTAACCCAGATGTCTTCCTCAAGCGACTTTTTAATTGAATTTCCTGCAGATAGGGATTATGTCCCTTTTATTCAGAATTTTTTGAAAGATTTTCTTAATAATTTCGATTATGACACAGAATTTTCGGAATTGGCCGCAGCGGAAGCATTTTCATGGTTTAACTCTATTATACCGGAAGAAAAACATTTGCAAGCTTTGCCTACAATTTCTTTTAGCGGAACAAGCCTTGAGCAAGGGCTTGAAGTACAGATACAAACAACTGATGATCACGTGTTCAGGGCTTATTTAAACCCGCAAAAGCCGAGGAACAAAAAATGACCCTTTCCAATTCGGCGGATTTTCTTTTGGAAGGCTTGGCAGTTACTTCTTCCGAGCCTGGACTTGCGGTTGTAAGCATAGCCAATCCCTTGGACATTCCGGCAATTGTTCCTTTTAAAGCGGCGATTGACAGGTGCATTGACGCAGGCAACCTGTTTGTTGTTGTTAATTTGATAAATATAAACTTTATGGACTCTCCGTTTGTAGGTACTCTTATGGGTTGCCGCAAAGCGCTGCAGCAAAGAGGCGGTGATTTGGCCATATGCTCTGCGTCCCAATTTTTGCAAGACCGCTTGTCCGTAATGGGTTTGGACAGGGTATTCCATTTTTATGCCACTCCGCAAACCGCCGTGGCAGATTTCCATTTTCTTGGCTCAAAAGAACAGTTTTCGCTCACCCTGCCCTTGCAGAGAAACTGCGTTACGCTCCTTAGAAGGATGGCCTGCTCGGTTCTCGCGAAAAAAGGCTTCAAGTCAAAGCTCATTTTCCACATAGAAACCATAATTGATGAACTGGCAAACAACGCCGTTGATTACGCAGACGCAGACAGCAAAAGCTTTTTTGCCAATTTTACCATAAGCAGAAAAAAAATTGTTATAATCGTAAAAAATTCTCGTGGCGAAATGGACAACGCAGCCATAAACGAATTGCATGACAAATACAAGAATCCTGAAGTAAGCATGGATTCCGTAAGAGGCAGAGGAATACCTCTGATAAAAATGCTTTCAAATTCTGTTAATATAGACGTAAGTCAAACGGAAATAATCGTACAAGTAACCAAAATAGTTGAGGTATAACATGTTAGACGAAACAGTGCAAATGACTTCTTCAGCCATAGCAGAGCAACCAGGTTGCTTCTTGCTCACGTTGGAAGGAGATCTGGACAGCACCAACGCTCAAGAGGTCATAAAATTCGTGCAGAATTTGGCTGAAAATGAGGGATTGGTGCATTTAGTAGCGGATTTTTCGAAGCTTCGCTATATAAACAGCACCGGACTTGGCACAATCTTGCGAATATCAAAAATGCTCATTTCAAAAAAGGGTTCTTTTAGAATAGCAAACCCAAATGAGAATGTTTTTGAGATTATTGAGATTGTTGGCGCAAACAAACTGCTGGATGTTTATGAAACTCTTGAAGAAGCTTTGGAATCTTTAAAAAACTAAAGGAGTTTTGACATGCGCAGGATTTTTACCGCACTTGCTGCCGTTTTGGCATTTTGTGCTTTGCTCGGTTGCGGCGTAACTCCGCAAGATAAAGCCATAGCTAAAATAGGCAATACTTCGTTGTTTGTTTCCGATGCGGAATTTTTAGCCGCCATACGTCCGGAAGCATCTCGCAATAAAGAAGCCTTGACTGCAGAATTGCAGCAAGTGGCAGAAACAAGGCGAATGGCAGAGACGGCCAGGCTTTTATTTGCCGGAGAACAAACTTCCATTCAAAAAAACATGGCTTCCAACGAAGATGGAAGGCTTGCCCAAATATATTCTTTCTTTTACTTGCAGGCGAATTTGGGGCACACGAACAAAGCATTGCAGGATTACTACAAAAACAACAAAACGCGCTATGCGGATTCCTCTTTTGCACCGTTTATAAGCCTGCGGGAAAAAATAGCAGCTGATTTGTTTTTGTCGGAAAATCCGAGCCTTGCGGCAATTGTGAATGATTCCAACAAAGCATCTATTATAGACAGTTGCCGCCGTGCAATGGCAAGTTCAGAATCTGACAGGCTAAAAAAGCTCTACAATATTGAGCTTGTCACAATAGAGCCGCCCGGCATGGAAGAATATTACAAGAACAATCCTGACGAATTTAAAACAAAGCAGTCATATAAGCTGCTCGGCCTTTCCGACCCGGATTCCGCTGCTTTGGCCAAAAAAATGGAAGGAATTTCAACAAGAGAAAACTTTGCAAAAATAGCCGTAGAAATGCCGCTCGCAAAGCAAGGGCATGCCATTATGAATATTGGAATGTTTCCCTCTCTTGATGTGGAAGTCGCAAACCTTGGCGCGAAAAACTTCACGCAAATTCTGCGTGCCCCGGATGTTCAGGCCTATTATGTGTTTTATATAGATTCCGTGATAGCTCCTCAACTGAAGCCTTTGGACAGAGCCAAAAATCTTGTGAAATCCATTTTTGAAAACAAAGGCGATTTTCCGCTTGATTCTTCAGTTGTTTTGGCGAAAATCAACGGCCTTCCTTTTATAACAGAAAAGGATATTTTGGCAGAGGTGGAGAAAATTAATCCAATGTACCGTGCGAGAGCCCGCAGAGCCATGATTTTGGACAATCTGGTTGAAATGCGCATTTACGCCAAAGCCGCAAAAGAAAAGGGCTTGGATAAATCAGGCGAGTATGTAGCATGGAGCCGCCAACTCGCAGATGGAGCTTACGCTCGTGTTTTAATGGATTCGCTTTTAACAACCACACTTGGCATTCCAGAAGATTCTCTGAAAGCAGCTTATGAAGCGGAAAAGGATTCCTTGTTTTTGCCAAAGAGCTTTGAAGATTCAAAGCTTGATGTGGCAGTTTGGCTTGGCATTCCCGATATATCTTACAGAAGGGAATTCGTGCTTAACAAGCAGAATTACGGAGGCGCGGAAACCTGGCAGAGCGCCAAAAGAGCCATTTACAAAAATATCAAGTATAGAGAGCTAAACGGCATTCAGGAGCGAGTGCTAGCAAATTTGCAGAAATCCGTTCCGGTTTCCATTATAGATGCCACATGGGGTTTGGAATTTATGTCTGCCAATTTTACCGAGATGGAAGCGCAGGCAAAAAGCCAATACGACAGCCGCAATTTGCAAAAAGCCAAATCCATTTGGGAAAAAGCCAGAGATCTGTTTCCGCAAAACGATTCCTTGCAAAAAGCCCTCTCTTATGAACTGGCGAATATTTACCAGGAACTCAGCTTATACAGCGCGGCGGTTAATGAATACAGCATAATCACCAAGCTTTGGCCAAACGACCCTGATACCTACAAGGCTTATTTTATGCAGGGGTTTGTGTTAAGCGAGCATGAAAAAAATGACTCCCTTGCGTTAAAAGCCTTTGAAGAAATGCTTAAAAAATTCCCAAACAGCGACCTCTCGGATGATGCGAAAGTAATGGTGGATAACATAAAGAGCGGCGGCAAAGTTTTGGAAGATTTAATAAAGAAAATTGAAGCTTCTTCCGAAGAAGACGGCAGAATGTAAAATAGATGCGGCAAATAATTTTTCCTAACTGGCTGGTTTGGATAGACAAGAATCTTAAATGGTTGTTTATACCCAAACTGCCGTTATTCCTAGTGATAATACAGGCACTGGGATTTTTTTTGGTAATGCAAAAGCCTGCTTTTGAAGACAAGCTGTCTCTTGACCCTGTCGCTGTTTTTCAAGGGGATATTTGGCGTATATTTACATTTGTGGCCATTCCTTTGGCAAACAATTTTTTGGTGTTTTTTGTGCTTTGGTTTTTTTATTACATTATGGTTTGGCTGGAAGATGTGTGGGGTTCAACGCTTTTAACCGTTTATTTTTTGTTCGCATGGTTCAGCACGGTTTTAGTATCCATATTGCTTGGAATTCATATTAAAGAGTTCACTTACATGGAATGTTCCTTCTTTTTTGCTTTAGCAACTGTTGCGCCAAACAGGGAAATACATATATTCTTCATATTGCCGATAGCGTTTAAATGGATAGCCGTTTTTATAGCGGCGGTTCTTCTTGTTATTCCGCTGTTTCTAGGTTCTTATGAGCAATTGCTTTATCTGATTTTGCTTTTTGCCAATTATCTGCTATTTTTCGGAAAAGATTACTGGCTGCTATTCAAAAGAGAATTGGAAAAGAGAAAGAGGGGGGGGTAGCCTGCTCCGCACAACTCCATACAAATACGGATTCGTAACCGATATTGAAACGGAAGCCTTTGAAAAAGGGCTTTCTGAAGATGTTATCCGCAGAGCCAGCCGCATTCGCAAAGAGCCGGAGTTCCTTTTGAACTTCAGGCTGAAAAGTTATGAAAAATTCTTGGCAATGACACCGCCAACGTGGGGCGAACTCAAATTTGAGCAAATTGATTTGCAAGATATTGTCTATTACAGCGCACCGAAAAACAAAAAGGAACACGCAAGCATTGAAGATGTTGACCCGGAGCTTCTGGAAACTTTTGAAAAACTCGGCATTCCGCTCAGCGAACAGAAAAGACTCGCAAATGTTGCGGTTGATGCTGTGTTCGATAGTGTTTCTATTTACACAAGCCACAAGAAAAAGCTTTTGGAAATAGGCGTTATTTTTTGCAGCTTTGGCGACGGAGTTAAGGATTATCCGGAACTGATTGAGGAATATCTGGGCTCCGTTGTGCCGCCCGGCGATAATTATTATTCTGCGCTCAACAGCGCTGTGTTTAGCGATGGAAGCTTTGTTTACGTGCCTGCCTGCGTAAAATGCCCAATGGATTTATCAACATATTTTAGAATCAACAACAAAGAAGCCGGGCAGTTTGAACGCACTCTGATAATTGCAGACCGTGATGCGCAGGTTAGCTACCTTGAAGGCTGCACAGCGCCGGAGTTTTCCAGCAACCAGTTGCACAGCGCAGTTGTTGAGCTCGTGGCTTTGGACAATGCCGGCATAAAATACAGCACAGTGCAAAACTGGTATGCCGGAGACATGGAAAGCGGCAAAGGCGGCGTTTACAATTTTGTCACCAAAAGAGCATTGTGCAAAGGCAAAAACAGCCATGTGAGCTGGACTCAGGTTGAGGCCGGCAGCGCGATAACCTGGAAATATCCTAGCTGCGTTTTGCTGGGCGAAGGCTCTGCCGGGGAATTTTATTCGGTAGCTCTGACCAATGGCAAAATGCAAGCAGACACAGGCACAAAAATGATTCACATAGGCAAAAACACAAAGAGCACAATTATAAGCAAAGGGATATCTGCAGACCAAAGCTCAAACGCATACAGGGGCTTGGTTGAAATAAGGGCAAACGCAGAAAACGCCGCAAACTACACGCAATGCGACAGCATGCTTGTTGGAAGCGAGAGTGCTGCGCACACGTTCCCAATGATAATTACGCAGAACAAAACCGCAAAAACAGAGCATGAAGCCAGCACAAGTCGCATTAGCGAAGATATGCTGTTCTTTTTGGAGCAACGCGGAATAGCCAGGGAAGACGCGATTGGGCTTGTTGTTGGTGGTTTTAGCAAAGACGTGTTCAAGGAATTGCCGGGCGAATTTGCCAGCGAAGCAAGGTCGTTGCTTGCGCTGAAATTAGAAAAGAGCGTAGGGTGATTTTCGCAAATTTTGATTTTACTTGTCTTTAATCACCAATTCCACACGGCGATTTTTGGCACGGCCTTCTTCCGTGTTGTTTTCCGCTATTGGTTTTGTTAAGCCATACCCGACTGATTTCAAACGTTTTTTGTCAACGCCTCTTTCCGCCAAGTAATTCATAACCCCGCCAGCTCTTTGCTCGCTGAGTTTTTTATTGGTTGCGGCGGTGCCAACATTGTCTGTATGTCCTTCTATTGTAATGTTGGATTCTGTGAGCAGATTTTTCAGGATAGCGGCAATTTCCGCAAGATTTTCCTTTAACTCAGGTTTCAAGTCCGCTTTGCCAAACTCAAACAGAATATCGCTCATCGAAAGTATTGTGCCTCTGGCATCTTTATAAACGCTGATTGTTTTGCTTTGCAAAGCTTCCAGTTTTTTATCGGCTTCTGCTTTTTGCTTGGCTATCAGAAAATCCTTTTCGGCAAGCGCCCTTTGGCTTTCCTTGCTTAAATAGTTCAAGCTTGAGTCGAGGGCTTTAGCATTGCCTGCCCACAAAGCTATGAGCGAATCTTTTATTTGGGCTATTTCATTTTGCGCATCTGTTATTTTTTGGCTTAACTCAACTTTTTCGAGTTGCGCTTTGAAAAGTTCCACCGCCAAATTGCAGGATTTCAGTTCATTTTCGTATTGAGCGCCATTGCGCTTTGCTTCGGGCACGGCTTCTAGCGTGCGAATTCTCGATTCCACAAGAGCATAGGAGCGATCTACTGCGGCATCACGCGACGAGGTATTTTTTACCGCATCAAAAGAAGCTCGGCAAGGCAGGCCAGCTTGAGCAAACAAGCTTGTGGCACAGGCTAGAATGATTATTGCTTTTTTCATAAAACCTCCTATTTGCGAACTGCGCTTTTGCGCTCTTCAAGTACTTTCAAGCTATCAGTCATTTTTTTATTTTCCTGCTTTTGCAAAGCAAGCTGGAATTGCAAAACAGCTTCGTCAGCAAAGACTAGCGCAGACTCGGTTTTGCCGTCTTCATTTTGCTGTTCTGCTACGGTTATTAGCGAATCTGCCGAAACAGGCGTATCCAAGCCATTGGATTTAGCCAACGCTTGCAGAATTTTGGCTTCCGCTATGGTAGAGTCAACTATAGCGGTTTTCTTGGCAGCGCACGACATCAAGAACATCGCACACAACAACAACACGGGTAATATTTTTTTCACAATGACCTCCTTTTGCCATATGATTAAAGGGAAATAAACTTTTTTGCCTCGTTTGCCACAAGCTCAAAATCACCATATAAAATATGCATGAAGATTTTATTGAGGGTTTCCTTCGTTTCCTTTGTCCAAGACATTTTTCTCAAACTCGCTACTGCGGCATCAATCGTGTCAACATTGTAAATATCGCAAGCATCGCATATTATTTTCAATTGCTCGCGCAAGTAAGCAGTATTTTCGTCTTTGCTGGCATTATCCTCTATTTTCGCTTCGCTCTTGCTAATAAGAATTTTAACCGCATCCACGAGTTCTTGCGTCTTGTTCACAATAGTTTTTTTATCACGCTGCTTGCTCGCTTGTTCAAGCTCAAATGCTATTTGCGAAAGCATTGTTTCGCCTATATTGGCAAGAACGCTTTTTATGGCATGGGCTTTAATGGTAAAGAGCTGCAATTCTTCATCCGAAACATCAGCTATGTTTTTCATTGTAGATTCCAAAATCGGCAAAATATTCTTTGCATCTGCTATAGACACCGAAAATAACTCCGAATTTGATACCGTAATATCGTACAAATTTTTAGGAGCGTTCTTGCGCGCCTCCGCAATGACCTCAGGAGGCTGCTTGTCGCGCACCAGCTTGTTGAGCACAGTGTTGAGCTGCCTTGTATCAATAGGTTTAGACACAAAATTGTCAAATCCGTTTTCCAGGAACACTTGCGTTTGCCCTATTACCGCATTGGCCGTTAATGCAATAATGGGATGAGTATAGCCAAGTTCCCGTATTGCCCTTGTCGCTTCAATGCCATTCATTTCCGGCATCATATGATCCATAAATATAATATCATAAACATTTCCGGCTTTAATCTTGTTTATGGCCTTCTTGCCGCTGGACACAATTTCTATTGACAAGCCGTAAGGCATCATAAGCCCTTTGGATACATACAGGTTAGATTCAACATCGTCAACTATCAGCACTTTGCCATAGGGCATATATTCGCGTATAAATTGCGGCGACTTGATTTTTCCCGTATCCAGCAAACGCAATTGCATCAGATTTTTCGCGCATTCCTCGCCAAGGACTATGGAATTAACTCTTTTCTGCGGCAAGTGCACAATAAATATTGAGCCTTTGTCAATCTCGCTCTCCACGGAAATATCGCCGCCCATCATCTGAAGCAGTTGTTTTGTAATGTTCATGCCAAGGCCGGAACCTTGAACATAACGGTTGGCTTCCAAATTAAAGCGAGCGTATTCAGCAAACAAGTTGTCTGCCTGTTCTTTTGTCATGCCGTCACCAGTATCGTTCACGTTGAAAACGAGGATTATTTCGGATTCGTCTTTTCCTTCTTCAAACGAGATGGAAAATTTAATCCGGCCTTCTTGCGTATATTTGAAGGCATTGGAAAGCAGGTTGTTTAATATTTGCTTAATGCGAACCTCATCGCCTTGCAATTGCGACGGCAATTTTTCGTCCACATGAACTTCAAATTCTATTTGCTTGCTGTTTCGCATTATATTCAGTTGAACAACATCGTTAATCAGGCTTGCAATCTCGTATTTTACTTCAATAATTTCCATTTTGCCAGCTTCTATTTTAGACAAGTCAAGTATGTTGTTGATAATGCTCATCAACAGATTGCCTGAATTGTAAATCATGGAAAAAACATCTCTCGCATGAGGTTCGGTCGCGTCATTCTGCAATTCAATTTCGGTTATTCCCAAAATGGCGTTCATAGGCGTGCGAATTTCATGGCTCATTCTCGCTAAAAATATGGATTTTGCTTTGTTTGCGCTTTCTGCCGCTTCCTTTGCCGCTTGTTCTATTGGAGTGACATCCTGCACTACTTCTATATAGCCTTCATCCATGCCATCTAAACTTTTCAGCTTTTCCACATTTACATAATAAGATAATCCGTTATGCGCAAAACGCGTATTTTTAAGCCCGCGCTTTGCATAGTTAATTGCGCAATTATCGGTATCGCATATAGAGGTGCAGGCGTTTTTGCAAGGCGTGCCAATAACGTCTTCCCGCTTTTTTTCTAAAAATCTTTCAGCAGACTTGTTGATGAATGTCCATTTGCCTTCCAAATCCTGTGTAAAAATAATGAATGGTATAACATCCAAAATAGACTTATACCAATGATACATGCGTTCCAGCTTCTTAGTCTTATCATTTATATCATTAAGCATCGCTTTGTGCTCGCGCAAATCACGCATATAAGTTATAATATAATTGTCGCTAAGCCTAACACGTACTAATGTTATTTCGCACGGCATAGGCGATCCGTCTTTCAATGAATGCATCCATTCAAAACGGCAATAGCCGTCTTCAATTGCTTTATTAAGCCGTTCGAATGCACTTGTTTTTGACAACGTTCCGTCTGGCTGGTACTTAGGCGAACGTTCCGTAAAGAATTTCTGGCTAAATTCTTTTACGTTTGATAATTGAAATGTATTTAACGCCTCTTTATTGCATCTTAAGACATTGATATGCTTGTCAAAAAAAGCTATGCTAAAAGGAGCGGAATCCAACATAACTTGCATATGCAGTTCGGTTTCATCTTTTGTTCTTATTATGCGAATCAAAATTACGCTTATGAACGAGGCAAGAATAAAGGCTATTAAGCTGAGGGTAATCGCTATTTTTGTTATGCGTTCCTTATATTTGTTCGTAGGCACGCCAATACCAATGTGCCAGCCTGTTTTATCCATGTTTCTGAAAAATATGACTACATTTTTCCCTTCGTAATTCAAAATTTTACTCTCTAATATCTCTTGTTTGTTAAATAGATCTTTTGCAAATTCCGCCAAAGGAACTCCAGCTCTATACACAAATTCGCCTAAAAATTTTTCATAAGGATGGACAACAATTTCTAAATTTTTATTCAACAGTATTCCATATCCGCTTTCATATACTTTCATATCCGAAACCTTTTTAAGAATATCATGTAGCTTTACGCTCAAGCCTATAACGCCAAGCAAGTTGCCGGAATCATCCAAAATGCTGCAAGCAAAAGTGATCTCTGACTCTGCAATGTCTTTTTCATAATGCAGCTCATTCATTATTATTTTGCCTTTAGCTTCAATAGCCAGTTTATACCAGGAACTGTCATTGAGTTCATGAATTTTCGGCTGATCGTCTCCTATGTAAAATTTGCCGTTAAAAGTATTTGTTATATATTTTTTTACGGTTTTGCTGTCTTCGCCGGATATAATCATTTCTCTGGCCATTTTTGCGATGCCGTTCAAGGTAGCTTCCGCTTCAAGCAAATCGGAATCAATGTCGACTTGCGCGAGCGAAAGAGTTTCTTGAACATCTCTTCTCATGTGCTGATATTCTATGCTGCTCATAAAGGAATAGCTTAGAATAACCATTAAGGCAAACGCAAAAAGCACAATCAGCAATTGCGCATATTTTCTTGATATTTTTATTATGGCTTGCATACGTTTATCTTCTTGAATTCATCCCTGTTGCTGATGCTTACAAATAATTCCGTTAATTTAGGGTCAAAATGCTTTCCGGCGTTATCCTTGATGTATTTCATGGATTCCTCTTGCGCAAAAGCTTCTTTATATGGCCGTACGGAAAGAAGCGCATCATAAACATCGGCTATTGCCATTATGCGCCCCTGAAGCGGGATAGCCTCGCCCTTAAGCCCGTAGGGATAACCTGAACCGTCCCATTTTTCATGGTGATAGCCTGCGAACAGTTTTGCGTGCTCTAAAAAAATATCTTCTCCGGTTTGTTTGATAATATTGTCTATTATTTTTTCGCCCGCCGTCGCATGAGTTTTCACTATCTCGAATTCCTCTGCCGTAAGCTTGCCGGGTTTGTTCAGTATTAAATCCGAAACAATTATTTTTCCTACATCGTGCAAGCGTGCGGACGAGGCGACTGTGCTCAAGTTCCACAAGTGCATTTCATTGGCGTATAAGCCTTTGATTACCATCTCTTCCAAAATCATTTTTACATAATACGCTATGCGCTCTATGTGCCCGCCTGTAATTGAGTCGCGAACTTCCACTAAATCTGCCAAAACGCTTACGATGCTGTTCTGCAAGCGTTCAACGCGCCTTGTGCGGTTTGCTATTAAATCTGCGATGTGCAGGTGGCAAGCTACCCTATTCAGCAGTACAGGCTCGGAAAATGGCTTGCGGATAAAATCCACGGCTCCTATTTCAAATCCGCGAGCTTCATTAACAGCGTCGCTTTGGGCTGTTAAGAATATAACCGGGATTTTTGCGGTTCGTTCGCCTTGCTGCAATTTTTCCAAAGCGGCAAAACCGTCCATTTCCTGCATTTCAATATCCAGCAGGATTAAATCTGGCATCATTTTTTCCAGAAAATTGAACATTTTGGCGGCTGAGGTCATTGTGATTACACGATATTGACCTTCCAGAGCCTGCTTTGCCATAGCGAGGTTGGATCCTGCGTCGTCCACTATAAAAATAGTTTCCATATTAACCTATCATCCACAATTTAAAACATTAGGGATAAATATAGAAAAAAACAATGTACTAGCCAAGCAACGAAATTTGAGTTAATCCTGATAATCCTGTAAATAGCGCTCAGAAGCTAGCCTGCGTTTTCTATATTCTCTCAGATGCAAAAAAGAATATCCATTTCTTCCCTAATGGACACTAGCTGCGTTACTTTTGGCACAAGCGGAGCACGTGGGCTTGTCAGCAATATGACTGATGAAGTTTGTTTTGCCTACACCCTAGGCTTTTTGCAATGCATTGGCGATGACTCAAAAAAAACTGTAGCCTTTGGCGGAGACTTGCGGCCAAGCACCCCTCGCATACTGGCTGCTTGCATGGCTGCGGCAAAAAGCTTGGGATTCAAATGCGACTTCCAAGGATTTTTGCCAAGCCCGGCGCTTGCGCTTTATGGAATAAAAAAGGCAATCCCCAGCATTATGATAACCGGCAGCCATATACCGGAAACAAGAAACGGCATAAAGTTTTGCAGCAAGCTTGGAGAAATAACAAAGGCCGATGAAGCAGGCATCAGAGAGCAATGCGTGGAAATTCCTGAAGTTGTGGAAATAGGGCGGTTGCCTCGTTCAAGCGGCAAGGCGCTTAAAATGTACAAAGAATATGTTTTAAGCTTGTTCCCGGAAAATTCATTGCAGGGAACAAACATCGCATTTTACCAACATTCCGCAGTTGGCAGAGACATTGCTGTTGAAATTTTAACCGAACTCGGAGCAAATGTAAAAGAACTTGGCAGAAGCGAAACATTCATACCTGTAGATACCGAAGCAATTCGCAAAGAAGACCAGGAATTTGCAAAACAGAATTGCGAAGGCGGCGAGTTTTTTTGCATGGCAAGCACAGACGGAGATTCCGACAGGCCCCTCCTTTCCGATGAAAACGGAAACTGGTTCAGAGGCGATTCGCTTGGCATTTTAGCGGCAAAAGCTCTTAAAATCCAGGCGGTGGTTATTCCTGTGAGCTGCAACACCGCTGCGGAGAAAAGCGGATTTTTCAGGCATGTTTTGAGAACAAAAATAGGAAGCCCATTTGTAATTGAAGGAATAAAAACCATACAAGACAAATATAAATCCGTCGCAGGCTTTGAGGCAAACGGCGGCTTTTTAACCGAAGGCTTGACTACAAGAGACGCACTGACTCCGATTATCGCAACCATCATCGAGAGCAAAAACCAAAAACTTAAACTCTCCGAGCTTTTGGCAAAGCTGCCGCCAAGATACACGTCAAGCGGCTTGGTAAAGGATTTTTCGCCGGAACTCGCAGACAAAAAACTTACGGAACTTAAAGCCAGCAGCTATGACTTTTTAAAAAATGAATTCGCAAAAATAGCCGGCAAACCGGTGCTTGTAAACACCACAGACGGCTATAGAATGGAATTTGAAAACGGCAATATAATCCATTTGCGCAAAAGCGGAAACGCTCCTGAATTCCGTTGCTACACGGAAAGCAAAACCTTGCTTGAAGCGGAAAATTTAACATACACCTGCCTCAAAATCATAGAGCGCTGGAAAATAATGGAAAGCATTGCGCCGGAGCAGCGCAGCCATTTGGAAAAAGAAATTTATTCCCAAGACTGGCGGCTCATCTCCGAATTAACCGAAATGGCACGCAAGCATACAAAACCTGAAGCAGATTGCATAGCGCCTATGAATTTTGAAATGCTGCGCGACAATCCAAAGATAGAAGAATTTGAGCAAATTGGAAAAGAAATTCTGGAAAACGGGCAAGTAGCGGCATTTTTGCTCGCTGGCGGGCAAGGTTCCAGATTGAATTTCAACGGGCCCAAAGGCACTTTCAGATTAGAGGCTCTTGGAAAATCCATTTTCCAGATACATGCCGAAAAAATAAAAAACATTCCCTGGATTATAATGACCAGCCCGTTAAACCACGAAGAAACCATAGAATATTTTGAGCAAAACGATTATTTGGGATTGGATAAAAAGAAAGTCAAATTCATAAAGCAAGGCACAATTTGCGCTATAGCTCCAAGCGGAGATCCTATTTTTGACAGCAACGGCCATTTGGCTCTTGTTCCTGACGGCAACGGAGGCTGTTTCAGGGCGCTTTCTTCAAGCGGCGCGCTGGAATGGCTGCGGGAGCAGAAAATAAAGTTCGTTTTTTTATACGGCGTTGACAATATTTTAGCCAAGCCGTGCGACGGAGCGTTTATTGGCGCGTTTGCGAACTCAAAAATGGCGGCCGCCTCAAAGGTTGTGAAAAAGAAAAGCCCGGAAGAGAAAATGGGCGCGTTCGCGCTTAAAAACGGTTTGCCGGCGGTTATAGAATACAACGAAATTCCTCCTGAAAGAATTGCCGAATTTGAAGGCGGGAACATAGTTGCGCATTTGTTCACAATGGACTCTCTTAAAAAGCTGGAAAATGAACCGCTGCCGTGGCATTTGGCTGTTAAAAAGGTTTGCGACATAGAAGGTGCGTTCAAGTTTGAACAATTCTTATTCGATGTTTTTCCAAAGCTTGGCACAATGTTTTTGGCTGGCGTGGAGAGAGAAGATGAATTTGCCCCGATAAAGAACGCAACAGGGGAAGATTCGCCGGAAAGCGCAGTGGAATTGTATAAAAAGGCAAGTAAATTTACTAAAACCCCTTGACAAAACAGAAAAAAAATGCTATATTTGTGAGCCTGGGAATTTCTATCCAGAGTGCGCAAGGGTTTTGCGCCAGTCGGATAGATTGGTAAAAACTATGTGCACTTTCGCTGATTTGGGACTATCCCAAAACGTAATGGAAGCCGTTCAAAAAGCGGGCTACGAGAATCCAACGCCAATACAAACGCAAACAATACCGTTGCTCTTGGCAGGCAAAAACTTGCTCGGAACCGCTCAAACAGGAACCGGCAAAACTGCGGCTTTTACGCTGCCTCTGCTCTCTCGCCTCGATTTTGACGGCAAAAATCCGTCAATGCTCATTTTAACGCCAACCAGAGAACTTGCTATTCAAGTCTCAGAAGCGATAAAAAAATACTCCTTGTTTATGAAGGATTTCAACGTTGTACCCGTCTATGGCGGGCAAGACATGGGCATTCAACTCCGTGCCTTAAAGCGCAAAACACAGGTTGTGGTAGCAACACCGGGCCGCTTGATAGACCATTTGGAACGCAAAACCATAGACCTTTCCGGCATACAAGCCCTTGTGCTTGACGAAGCAGACGAAATGCTTGACATGGGCTTTCAGGAAGACGTGGAATACATTTTGGAAGCAACGCCGGAAAACGCGCAAAGAGCCTTGTTCAGCGCAACCATGCCAACTGCCGTGCAAAAAATTGTGTCTGAGTATTTGGGCGAATACGAAACAATCAGAATAACGAGCAAAACCACAACCGTGGAAAAAACCCGCCAACGCTATTTGCCTGTTCGCCAAGAACACAAAATGGAAGCTCTAACAAGGGTTTTGGAAAACGAAGAATTTGAAGGAATGCTGATATTTGTGCGCACCAAGCAAGCAACCGCAGAGGTTGCGGAGCGTTTGGAAGCTAGGGGCTTCAATGCGGTCCCGCTTTCCGGAGACTTGGCGCAAACTCTGAGAGAGCGCACTTTAAACCGCCTGAAAGAAGGCAAAATAGACATTGTGGTAGCAACGGATGTAGCGGCACGTGGCTTGGATGTGGATAGAATAACCCACGTGCTGAACTACGATATTCCTTACGATACGGAATCTTACGTTCACCGCATAGGCCGCACGGGGCGAGCCGGCAGAGAAGGCAATGCCATACTTTTTGTAACCCCAAGGGAAAACCGTTTGCTTGCGATGATTGAAAAGGAAACCCGCCAAAAGATTGAAAAGATGAATTTGCCTACAGGCGAGCAAATAAGCAACAGAAGAGTGTCCAAGTTCAAGGAAGAGGTCACAAAGACCGTTCATGAGCAAAGCGGCTTAAAAGAATTCCGCGATTTAGTAGAAGAACTCTCTATGGAACAAGCGATGGACGTGGCAGACATTGCCGCTGCCCTAGCCTACATGACCCAAGAAGAGCAGCCGTTGTTCCCGAAAATGGAGCCGCTGGAAAATGCTTCTTCTGAAAAACGTGAACGCAGAGAACGTGGCGAACGCCCGGAACGTTTTGAGCGTGGAGAGCGCAGAGAACGTGGCGAACGTGGCGAACGTGGAGAGCGAGGGGATCGTGGCGAACGCAACAGCCGTTTTAGCGATCTTGAACCGCCGGAAGATGGAATGCAGCGTTATTATTTGGGTGTTGGCAAAATGGACAATGTTTCCCCGAGGGACATTGTAGGAGCCATCGCAAACGAAGCGGATTTGGAATCTAGATACATAGGCCACATAAAGTTATTTGACAAATTCAGCACGGTAGATTTGCCGGAAAACATGCCGGAAGACGTTTTGAGCATTCTTCGCAAGATGACCATCAAAAACCGCCCGTCCAAGATAAGGCTTATGACGGACGAACCGCCGCCGAGAAGGGAAGGCGCAGGGTCACGTGGCGGCTATTCCGAAGGAGGCCGCAAAAGGGATTTTGGCAGAACAGAGCGCAGAGGAGATGGCGGCGTTAGAAAGGCATTTAGAGGCGATGACCAGCCGCCGAGAAGAACTCGGCGTTTTGGGCGGCATTAAAATTTTTTCTTGCTATGAAAACTCGCTTTGCGCCGAGCCCGACCGGATATTTGCACAAGGGGCATATTTGGAGCGCTCTCTGCGTTAGCGCCGTCGCAAAAGCTAAGGATGCGAACATACATCTAAGGTTGGAAGATCACGACCTGCTTAGATGCACAAAACATTTTTCGGATGAAATTAGAAAAGATTTGGAATGGCTTGGCTTTGAGTGGCAAAGCGAGAGCGTTCAAAGCGAGAGAGGGGAAATTTATGAAAAGTATTTTAAAATGCTGCAAGAACAGAACTTATTGTATGAAACGTATAAAACCGATAAACCGAAAATCATGTTCAAAAATTTCGGCGATGATTTTGCCATAAAAGACGCTTTTGGCCAGTGGACTTATATGTTTGCTGTTGTTGTTGATGATTTTGAAGAAAATATGGACTTGATAGTGCGAGGCGAAGATTTAAAAGATTCCATAGACAAGCAGGTTGCGCTTGCAAAAAGTCTTGGCAGAAAAGAAATGCCGCAGTTCTTTCACCATAGCCTGCTTTATGCTTCAAATGGCAAAAAACTGAGCAAAAGAGATGGTTCGGAAGGTATTTGCAAAGAACGGGAAGCGGGAGCCGCTGCTAAAAAAGTGATAAGCGGCCTGTGCAAAGCAGCTATGCCGGGGATTGATGTGCCGGACGAGCTTTCGTGGGAGGAAGCAGTACAGAATTTTGGTTTTCTATTTTACCACCATGAACATCACTCTACCGCTTCCTGATGATTTCCATATTCATTTGAGGCAGGGCAAAGATTTGGAAAATTACGCTAAAAGCGCCGCATTGCAGTTCGGGCGGGTTTTGGCTATGCCAAACACCGAGCCTCCTGTGAATTCTGCGGAATCTGTGAAAAAATACAAGGAAGAAATTTTAACCGCCGCGCCCGGCTTGGAAGTATTGCTCACGTTCAAGCTGAACAAAAATTACAGCGAACAGGAGCTTTTGGAAATGCGGAAAAACGGCGCAGTTGCCGCAAAATATTATCCGCTTGGAGTCACAACCAACAGCCAAGACGGAGTCGCTAAAATAGAGGATATGTACCCCACCATTGAACTGATGGAAAAGCATGATTTTGTCCTATGCTTGCATGGCGAAGAACCCGGAGCGTTTTGCTTGGACAGGGAAAAGGAATTTTTAAAGCACCTTGAAAAACTTTGCGAAACATTTCCTAAACTGCGCATTGTTTTGGAGCACGTGTCCAGCGCAGAGGCGGTGGAATGCGTCAAAAATTTGCCGCAAAACGTTGCCGCAACCGTCACTGTGCACCACTTGATTTTAACATTAAACGATATTGTTGGGGATTCTTTGCGCCCGCAAAATTTCTGCAAACCTCTTCCCAAGCTTCCAAAAGACAAAGAAGCGGTAAGGGCAGCGGTTTTCAGCGGTAATAAAAAATTCTTTCTTGGAACGGACAGCGCACCGCATTCTTTGGAAAAAAAAGAATCTCTTTGCGGAGCGGCAGGGGTTTATTCTGCGCCGGTGGCTATTCCTGTTTTAATAGAAGAATTTGAAAATGAAAACAAGCTTGATTTACTTTCAAATTTCATTGCCGGTTTTGGAGCGGATTTTTACAAAATTCCTCGCCAAGCAAAAACCGTTATATACACACAAAAAGAATGGCAAGTTCCAAAGACAATAGATGGAGCCGTGCCTTTAAAAGCCGGAGAAGTTTTGAGGTGGCAAAAATAAGGGCATTTTATCTGTGCGTGCTTTTTTATCTGTTCATAGCCATAGGCATGGTGGCTATTGTTCCGCCGTGGTTTTTGTATTGCGCGATATTCAGGAAGCAGCAAAAATTTATACTTGCGTGCAAGCCTTTTTTCGCATTTGTATTTTTTCTGCTCGGCATAAAGGTGAAGATGATAGGGGATTTGCCGGAACACAGCAAAGCTTGTTTTATGCTTTGCAATCACCAAAGCTTTATGGATGTTCCCGTTATTCTGCTGAAAATATTTCCTTGCGCGTTTTTGGCAAAAAAGAGCTTGTTTAAAATCCCTTATTTTGGGCAAGCATTGACCTATACCGGCAGCCTTCCCGTTGTGCGAGGAGATCGCCAGGCAAACATAGACTTGCCGAAAAAAATTCAAAACAGGCTTTCGCAGAATTTTCCTATTATGGCATTCCCAGAGGGAACGCGCTCTGGAAACGGCAAGCTTTTGCCATTCAAAAACGGGATTTTCCATATAATAAAAGATGCAGGGGTTCCCGTTTTTCCGGTTACGATTATGGATGCGCACAAAGTTTTGCCAAAATCAGGATTTTCGCTTTATCCGGGAGAAATAAAAGTTTTTCCACATAAAATAATAACAGCGCAAGAAATAGAAAATCTGACCTATGAAGAACTGAAAAACCTTGTCACTCAGCGCATTTCGGAACCTATTGTTAAACATCTTCATCTTGCACCGTAGGCAGAGCCGCAAATAAAGAGTTTATGGCATGGTATTGTAAAAGAGTGTCAATGAGCAAGGATATAATTGAGTTTACAGCGTATTTAATCTCGCTGGAAGTCGGAATGTAAGTACTGATTGAATTTCCGAGCCTTAAGGCATGGCTCTCCCATTTTTCTATATTTACCCGACATAACTTTTCAAAAGGACTTGCTATGCATCCGGATCTTAAAAGCAAAGTGAAAACCGCTGAAGAAGCAGCGGCTCTTGTTAATAATGGGGAAATTATAGGCATTAGCGGCTTTACTGGAGCCGCATACCCCAAAGCTGTGCCGCCTGCCCTCGCTAAACGAGGCGCAAAACTCAGAGCAGAAGGCGTTGATTTCAGCATATCGCTCTACACAGGCGCGTCAATCGGCGATGAATGCGACGGCGTTCTGGCACGTGCGGGAATAATGAAAATGCGCCTGCCATACCAAAGCCACGCAGATGTTCGCAACAACATCAACAAAGGCTTAACCGATTA
>JGI24696J40584_12961564_pt1 | contig 21102 bp, 17 predicted proteins | sample TergutCo191P4_FD_40584 | JGI IMG/M metagenome (IMG submission 40584)
TCGCCGCACAGCACGCGCACCCGCCGGTCGGAGATGCCCCAGCGCTGCGCCGCCTGCTGGGCGGTCATGGTTTCCATGCGCTCACTTCCTCTCGCTTCTATTATACCACTGTTCGGAATGTTGTCAAGAATTATTGTTCCGAATGTTTTGCTGGGAATCCACGCGCTTCTGTGATATACATCTTAATTAGCATAGCGCCTCGGCAGTGATGCCGGGGCGCAAATCATTTTATCAATCGAAAGGATAAGCAATTATGAAAATGTACGGATATGTGAGAGTAAGCTCTCAGGACCAAAACGAGGACCGGCAGATGATCGCCATGGCCGAGCAGGGTGTCCCCGAATCGCAGATTTACATGGATAAGCTCTCGGGAAAAGACTTTGAGCGGCCACGATATAAGGCGCTGATTCGCAAGCTGCGGCCCGGCGATGTGCTGTATATCAAGTCCATCGACCGCCTCGGGCGCAACTACACGGAGATCATTGATCAATGGCGCATCATCACGAAAGAGAAGCAGGCCGACATCGTGGTACTTGAGATGCCTTTGCTCAATACCCACGTCAACCGCGACCTGACGGGGACGCTAATTGCCGATATCGTGCTGCAACTGCTCAGCTATGTAGCCCAGAGCGAGCGGGAAAGCATCCACAGACGGCAGGCTGAAGGCATTGCCGCGGCAAAGGCCAGAGGGGTGAAATTCGGCAGGCCACCGAAACCGCGCCCGGCTGAGTTCGCAAACATTCAAGCGGCTTGGACCTGCGACCAGATTTCCGCCCGCGAAGCCGCTCGGGTTTTGGGCATTACGCACAGGACATTCCTGATTTGAGCGCGCGAAGTGTAGCATAATGGAGAATCTTGGATAATAAGGTACAAGTTTGTATCCATGTATTGACATCTGTCGCAACTGGCGGTATAATGTACAATATCGACAAAGATTTAGTGTGCTTTATCCTTTTATCTATGGTTAGCGTCAGTGTGAGGTGGATAAAAAAGCTGGATACAGTCTTGTACTTTGAATAAACGCTAAAGGAGATTTTGAATGAACGAGACCGTAACCGCCGTTGTCGAGGGTGGGATATCCATGAGTGATATTATTAGCGCTGCTATAGGCGGTTTTTTTGGCTTCGGGTTCTCTTTGCTTGTAGAGGCTGTTGTAACGCATATAATGAATCGCCGCAACATCAGGCGTTGCATTCGGAACATTCGCAGCGAGATTCATGAGATTGTGTCGGTTCTGGAGTCAAACAAAGATCAATTCACAAGCCGACTGGTCTATAGTACACCTATCTGGGAAACTGTGCTGCAAACTGGTATCATTTTGTATTTTCTCAAAAAGACTTACTATCATACCATCATTTCGTTCTATTCAGCTATCAATTGCCTCTCGCAGATTGAGGTGGATATTGAATCTGAAGCTTACATTTTAGAAAAAAGACAATCTGCCTACGAATCAGGATCAAAACTGCTTAACCATAAAGATTTTGCAAAGGAGTAATTTAGCATGAAAAGAATTCTTTTTACTGGAGACACTCTGGCAGATTCTCGACGCGCTGAACTAAGTAAGCAAGGCTTCGAAGTAATACCCGCTCGGATTGACATGAATGAAGACGAGTTGATTGCTGCATTGGCAGGCATGGACGCATACATCCTGGGAGGCGAAGAAATCGCAACCGAACGTGTCCTTATGGCCTCCAAGGATTATCTGAAGGTGGCCACCTTTTTTGGAACTGGATATGAAAAGTATATCGCCGTACCTAAAGCTTTAGAGCTAGGGATTGCGGTAACCAACACCCCTCACGCCAACGCGCATTCCGTGGCTGAATTTACGGTTGCCTTGCTTCTGTCGACGGTTAAGCAAGTGGTGTCAATGAATGCTGATACGAAGGCTGGACAGTGGAAAAAGGCCTATACCTGGGATTTTTCAGGGAAGACCGTTGGAATCGTTGGCATGGGGCATGTTGGAGAAAAAGTTGCCCGGATACTGAAGAACGGATTCAATATGGACGTGGTTTATTACAGCAAAACAAGAAAGCCGCTCATTGAGGATGCGCTAGGTGCCAGGTTTGTTTCGCTGGAAGAGCTCTGCCACGCATCTGATGTTATTTCACTTCATGCACAGTATAGCGAGGATACGATTGGCATGCTTGGTGAACAGCAGTTTGCTGTCATGAAGAAAAACGCTGTCTTGATCAATACAGCGAGGGCAGAGTTAGTTGATTACAAGGCTTTGTCAGTAGCACTTGCCGAAGATAGGATTGCTATGGCAGCCTATGATTGCTACTACGAGGAGCCGGTGCCCAAAACCGCCGAGGATAAGTATGACTTACTCGCTCTGCCAGACAGCAAATTCGTAATAACTCCTCATGCGGCTTACAACACTGCCGATGCAATCCAATCAATGGAAGATATCGCCATTGATAATACAATAAAGGTGTTGTCTGGTGAAGCGTGTGCAAATATAATTCGTAAGTAGGTATTCGCATATGGAAATCATTGATTTGAGCAAGGAAATAAAGACAGGTATGACTGTCCCTAGCGAGGAGGACGATGGATATGAAGATCCCGAATTTACTCTCTCAAGGACCGTTGTTGTTAATCCGTGGGTTACGTTAGGGGTAAAAGATTTTGCAGTGGCAGAAATCACAATGGGTACACATACGGGCACCCATTGTGACGTCGAATCTCACATTATAAAGGACGGAAAAAGCGTCTCGGATTACCCTATCGAAACATGGATCGGGTGGGCATCCATTATTGACCTTACTGATTATGGTGAGGTCACTGCATCGATCATTGAGCAGTTCGCACAGAAGTTTCGTGACCCACAAGCCATTCCGATAATCCGAAAACACTCGACTGACTACATTACGGCAGAAGCACGCAGCAAGATTACCGAATACCGCCCGAAGGCCATTGTTCTTGGGCGAGGGGCCAACCAAGCGAAAATTGATGATACCATTGGCTATCTCTCAAATAATGTTCCAATGATTATGGAGTCTGATTTTGATGCACTGGATGAAATAGAAGATGGCGATTTGATCATTGCCGTTCCACTGAAACTCATCGGGACTGAGGCTGCGCCAATACGGTTGATAGCGATTCGCGGCTTGATTGACATTGAGGGCTGACAACAGCAATTACGGACAAGGGGGAGTAAGTTATTGCCTGACACTACAGCACCATCATTGCGGGCTAGCGCTGTCCCTTTGGGGAAAATACCGCAACAAGAGCATACAGCATATTTCAGATTACTGAAGGAAACAATCCTTAAGTCAAATGCATTAGCGGAAGCAGACATTAACACTCTTTTTGTTGCCAACGTAATAAACGAGTTTAGCATGAATGCAAATACCGCCTTATCGCACACCTATTCAATACGAGACCTAGGGATATCTCATCGTGGATGGGATGGTATCTTCAGTCTGCTATTGAATGGTGATCCGGGGAAAATATGTTTAGGCGAACCCGGAATTGGAAAAACCATGCTCGTTGATTACTTCGTTTTGCGCTTAATTGAAAAAGAACTATCAAGCGAGAGCGGTGACCAGAAGTGGATACCAGTTGTACTGCGGATGCATTCTTACGATGGCTCTTTATCTTTTGAACAGAATATCATGAAACAGATGGGTGGATTTTCGAAGTATTATCAGAGCAACAAAAACCGTATTTTGCTTATTCTGGATGCGCTCGATGAAATGCCTGATGAACATATAGGACACCTTTCGGGCATCAAAGGGTATTTGTCGCCAGATTCATTTTCTGGAAGATGGATAGCAACTTGCAGAGACAATGTCTATCATAGCTCACAGTCACACCAGCTAAGAGACAGGGGTGTCTTTTTCAAAATTCAGAAGTGGGATTTGAACGACATTGAGAGCGCTGCAAGTGCGCTCTCTCAGGTTGCCCGCAAGGACGTCACTTCGGCAATGGACTATCTTTGTGGAGGCGGTAGCCGCTCATTTTCCTTCATAAAACCAATTTGGCGGAAATTCAACAGCTACAACCAGGCTTCTCTATTTTGGGATTCTCACGTAATTACACGCACACAAACCATAGGCGACCCGCAATTCCTGAACAGAACGGAAAGCAGCAAATGGAAGCAGATGTTAAGAAATGGTTTGCTGCCTTTAGCCCGAACACCATATTTATTAAGGCTAATTTTCGAGGTTTTCTCAAGCGGCGGTGTTACAGCACAAGAACTTGATAATCCGTCTATTATCATAAAGTATGCTTCGGATAGAATGATTCAGGAGGTTGTTCTCAATACATCGGTTTCTCAAAATGAACTTCATCGTTTTCTTTGTTTCATAGCGCAAGGCATTCTGACAAAAAACGAGAGTGGTGTGATCGAAACAAATTACGGAAGAGAATATCTCAAACTCAGATTTAAAGATATTTCTAATAAGTATTCCGTTTCCTTTGCGAAGTTGCTGGAGCTTTCACAAAAAACAAAGATGGTTACTTGCTACGGAGGAGAAGCGATTTTTTCACACAAAATGTTGCAGGACTATTTTATAACTGTATCTATTTACAATGATATTGTTGATGGGAAAGCAGTCTCTCTCTCTAAGTCCGATATGCAGATTTTGTTCGGTTGGAATGATGCCTGGGTAAATAAGATTAGTGATTTCAGTTGCTTTGATATTGAAGGCTTAATTGAAACAATGCTCCAATGTAAGCGGGGTACTGGCGCATTAGACCATGAAACGGAGTTGCACTTAGTATCGTACTGTAATTCTTCTGTCAAAGGTGCTTCCGTGTCGGAGCGTGTCAAGTGCTATCGTGTTTTGGGGTGGCTAGAGCAGCTGCAGAAAGGAGTAGGGTGTAGTAATACGGCGGTCAACACGGGGCAGTGTGAAATGATACCAGATATTGAATGGTGCGAGATTCATGAAGGCTTTCGCGTATCGAAGTATCCAGTTACTGTAGCCCAATACGCCGCTTTTATAGATGATAGAGGATATGTCAAGAAATACTGGACAAAGGAAGGCTATGCCTGGAAATTGCAAAAAAAACGTAATTCACCTATTAATTGGGCTAACCCAACAAGCAGAGTTTATAACCAACCGATGGTGAATGTTTCGTGGTATGAGGCAGTTGCGTTTTGCAATTGGCTTAGTTCGAAAATATGTACGCAGGATAGTGTGATTCGCTTGCTACGCGAAAACGAATGGGACCTTGTTGCGCAGAGGGCTGTTCCAAGCAGAGAGCATAATGACGAAGCGATCCATAACGGCAGCATTCCAAATTATTTGGAAGTAAGTAGAGAACATGACATTGAATGTGCGATTGCCGTTGGGCTATGTCCGAGCGCAGAAGGTTTGCCCAGTGATATGTATGGTAATGTGTGGGAGTGGTGTGAAGATAGTTGGACGAATATTGAGGGTGAAATACGCTCTCCCCGAATTGCAGTAATAAAGGGTGGCTCCTGGCGTAATCGTCTGAGCGACTGCGACAGAGATAGCTATGCAAAGCAAAATTCTGCAGATTGTATTGGCTTTAGAATTTGTGAGGTGGATAAACCAAAACCTATGAAAATTTATATTGATGATGAATATTCAACCCTCAAGACTGTTCTGATGGGACGGATAGATAATTTCTACTTACACGATCCCATTAATAGGACACAGCGGCATTTCTATGAGAATTCTCCTCCAACTCCTGCAAAGCTGATGGAAGAGCAAAATTCATTTGTTCAAGTTCTTCATGACCATTCTGTCGATATCATATGGGCTGAGCGCTTGGCTTCATCGCCGAACCAGATCAACACGCGTGATATTGCATTTGTTATCGGTTCGACCCTGTTCGTCTCATCCATGAAGGAGCCTATTAGAAAAGCCGAGCCTACTGCCATTCAGTCCTTGTATGAACAAATGGAGAATGTGGTTTTTGTCAAGGATGGTGTTATTGAAGGGGGCGATGTGCTTGTTCATCAAGGCACCGTTTATATCGGGATAAGCGAACGCACGAACAACGAAGGGATTGGCTGGCTAAAGAATCATCTGCCAGCTGGATATACCCTCATACCAATACTGCTAAAGGAAGGCTTTCTCCACTTGGACACTGTCTTCAATATTGTTCGTGGAGAGACTGCGCTCTGTTGCCGGGAAGCTATAGAGCCAGCTTCGCTGAAAAAGATTGAAGAGCTATTTTTTGTCATTGATGTGGATTTTGAAGAACAGTTCTCACTGGCAACAAATGTGTTTTCGGTTACTCCTAACGATATAGTCGTTGACATAAGAAATCAACGTACAAATGAGCAGCTCGCGCAGAGAGGGTTTCACATCATCCCTCTAGACTTTCAGGACATATCGAAAATCGGCGGTCTTTTTAGATGCTCTACCTGTCCGCTGCTCAGGGAGGGATCAACATGACAGACACTCTAAAAAAGCAATTCGTAAAGCGCCTGATCTCAGATGGCTCTATTCAATTTGGCAAACAGTTTCAAGGCAAATCCGGCCAGACATATGCATGTGAAACCGATATTCGTCTTTCATTTACTTCATATGGAAAGACTAGAGAGATCGCGGATATCCTATTGCAACTGATAACACGAACGATAGATGACTCATCTTACGATTATTTTGTTGGAGTGCCGGAGACAGGCACGATGATAGCACAATTTCTGAATGAGCGTAAGTACGAACGCTTTCGTGATGATTTTGCCTTCAACTGGCTAAGGGGCACCCCAAAAGAGTATCAATCAACTACAAATAGTATAAACACCGTTCTTCCTAATGTTTGGTCTTCTCGCGGTATACTGGTCGAAGATGATATCGTTACCGGGAAAACGCTACTTAATTACTTGGATGTCGCGCAGCGTGCGCAACTTCATCTCACGGGTGTAGTAACCATTTTTTCAAGGGACTCATTGGGTGGCAACTCCTTGAGAAAAACGATTCAGCAGAACTATGGCCTTCCTTTTTATAGCATCATTGATATTACCGAAGATTTTATTAACCGAGAAGGAGAGTTATCGTGGGGCACTGGAGAAAGCAAATGATTTCCATACTGCTGACCAACCAATGCAATTTAGCTTGCAAGTATTGCTATTTAGGTTGCATTGATCGGGCCGAGTTGCAGTCTGAGAAAAAAGCAATCAACATGAATTTTGCAAAGCGAGGGATAAGGGAATACTTTAGCACTCAACCAAAACCAGCCGTGCGTTTTTTCGCGGATGGTGAGCCGACTCTTGAATTTGAAAAAATGAAGGAGTTGTACGCTTACGCAGAAAGCCTCACGAACAATATAGCATATTTCGAACTGCAAACCAATGGCTACTTTGGCAAAGAATCTGCCGAGTGGATTAGGGATCACATTGATATTGTGTTTGTCTCCTGCGATGGGATTCCATCAGATCACGATGGGCAGAGATGCACCATTGCTGGAGGGAAAACATCCGCTGCTATTGAGAGGAACATTCGCATCATGGTTGAGAATCCTCAATGTCAGGTTGGCATTCGTGCGACGATCACAAACCGCAATGTGCATCACCAGAAAGAGATGATTGATTATTTCTATTCTCTTGGGGTTAAGGTTCTATTCAGTGATAAAGTTTTCGCCCCCATCGGTGGCAGTTCAGAACAATTCAACATAGATAATATTACGTTTGCGGATACATTCCTTGAAGCTCGTCAATACGCTATTGATAAATACGGAAATGATTTCTTTTACGGCAGCATGTATACCGCGAATTTTGATGAAGAAGTGATTTATGCGTGTCGGTCCTGCTTGCCTACTCCTCACTTGACTCCTGACGGTTACGTTACTTGTTGTGACCTGTGCGTCACAGGAGGCGACGCCAACATGCGGGACTTGATTTATGGTGTATATGATGAGAATTTAGATGTTATTCTATATGACCAAAAAGCCATAAAACGTATACAATCACGAAAAGTCGAAAACATTCCAGAGTGTCAAGCCTGTGAGGTTCGAAATTATTGCGCCGGAGCTTGCCTTGGTGAGGCCCTAAATGAAACCGGCAATTTCTACGGGGTTAAGCAAGAGGCTTGTGAGTGTATAAAGTATCTATGGTCTCGCCTCGGAAAGACATCCATCGAAAACAGGTACTTGCATCCATAATTATCAGTGAGGAGAAAAAGGTATGATTTATTTTGATCATGCGGGAATGGGCATCCCTCGCGAAGATGCACTGAAGCAAGAATTCGAATATAAGTTAGCCATGTCTCGTGACCCGTCGCTGGAATTCAAATACTTTGACAGGATCGAGCGCAATAAGAAATACATTGGCCGCAACATCTTCGGCGCGACCAACTACATGGTTTCCTATGTTCGCAATGCAACAGAGGGACTAACCATCGCCTCGAATGTCTTGCCTATCGCAAAGGATGACGAGATCATTATCACCAATTTGGAACATAGGGCCGCAGCAAACTCATGGGAGTATATCTGCCGACTTAAGAAGGCTAAACTTGTTATTGTTGACATCGCTTTCGAAGACTCCGAAGAGACAATCTTTGCTAAGTATGAGGCGGTACTTACCGAAAAAACGAAGGTGATCTTTTGCTCTCACATAGATCGGAACTTCGGACTTCTTTTCCCTGTCAAACAACTATCAGAATTAGCAAAGCGGAACCATGCATTCATGGTTATTGATGGAGCACAGTCCGCAGGGCTAATAGATTTTAATCTTGACGAAATAGATTGTGACATATATGTATGCTCATTTCATAAGTGGTGCCGAATGCCTGCAGCCTTGGGCGTCATGCTAACGAATAACAGAATAACGCATACGCTAAATAGGTTATACGTTGGAGAGCGCAGGTTGGCTGAAGAAAAGCCTGAAGAGAAAGACTTTGGTACAGATGAACTTGGGACGCGTAATGTCGCATTAGAAATGTGTTTGCCAATGTTAGTGGACTGGCTAACAGAGTATAGAAGCGCTTCTTCAAAAGTCGTTGATCACCATATGTCTAGGATAGGGGCTCTCTCTGATAAAATTCGCCTTCTTCATACTCTAACAATAAATGGACGGGGGTTTAGCGCGGTTGAAATTTTGACCGATCACAACCCAGCGATTCAGGATGTATTCTACAGCGATTACGGGATTTTGCTAGGACGGATCAATTACCATGACAAGTGTTTTCTGCGGATTTCCTATGATCACGATACAACAGAATCTGATTTTCATATTCTGTTTGAGGCGCTAAAAGACTATGCGAGAAATAGTTAGGAAATACATGGCGTTGTAAAATCCAACAACAATACAACACGAAAGGAGCAAGCCTGTGTATACTAAGATTGTTTTTCTGCTCGAGCTTATAGCAACCCTCTGCGCTATCGGTCTTGGCATTAACAAGATCATCACATTGATTTCTAATTTTAAGCAGGATGAAATCCTGTAAATGTGTAGTGCTGCTTTTGAAATAAGCAGTTCTAGGCACGCGTGAAAGGCCATGCACCAGGGAAAGCGATTTGCACCGCTGGCCGCATTGCCTCCATTTCGACGTCTAGTCACAGCGGCGGCAGAGAGACCACAATATGGATACAGCCAGGAGATATGCGCCGCTGATAGTGATTTGCGCCGCAAACTCTGTTGCATCCATATCGACGTCCTTTCACATCTAAAGACGTTGATTCTGATACAACGTCAAAGCCTTGAAAAGCCCAGTAACACGGGCTTTTCTTGCATTTCAAGGGTCGGGCAAGGCCGATTTGCCACGTGCATTTCGGCTCTGCCCGGCCCCTTTTTTTCATTTTCGGGGATGCTTCAGACGAATCGTTCAGCTATGGGGGAATCGTGCAGCAATGAATTTGCAGTGGCCCAAGGCCCTACAACCATAGAAATGAAAGCCCTGTGAAAGCGGGGCTCTATCCTTTTTATGTAGCGGCCTTACCCGCCGTCCTGCGCATTCAAGTTATCGACAAAACCTCTGACCAGCTTGTAATGCATCGGCGACAGCTTGGCTATATCTGAAAACAGCCGGTCTTTATTTTTGTACGGATTGAAGGACAACTCGTCCTGGAAGAAAAAATCCGGGGGTGTTTTCAAGGCGTCAAAGAGACGCAGCATCATATTTTTGCTTGGAGCTCTGCGGCCCTTTTCATAGCTTCTGATGATCGCTTCGTCAGTATCGCACATGATCGCAAGCTCTCGCTGTGTCAGCCTACAGATTTCTCTCGCCTCTCTCAGTCTTTCGCCAAAATCCTTCATTTCCATTCCTCCTTACCTTAAAGATACGCAAATCGTTACTAACAGTATATCTGTTTCTCTTAGGTGGCATAACCCGATACAAGCGATGGTCATAGTAACTTATAGTTACGGTATGCATAAAACATTTCTTGCTTGCCGGTTTTTTGCGCTTGAAACAGTAACTAATAGTTATGATAATAGTATCATATAGTTAAGGCGTTGGAGCGAAGAAAGCGATGGATAGCCTTGTACCAATTGATCCTACCCGTGCAATCTGCTTTTCAGGCCACCGCCCCGACCGCCTGTATTTGCAACTGCGTGATGTCATTCGTGGAGCGCGTGATCAGGCTGGAGGTGGAAAAGCGATTGATTTCCTCCATGGAGAAAGATTCGACTTTGTTGAACAGCAACCTGCGCAATCTCGCCGAAAAAGACGCCGCGATCCGGGCCGCGAAATAGCCGACGATGCAAGCGCCCGCAAGGCTCCCCAACGCGCAAAGGAGCATCCAGCCCCCGGCAATCCAGATGTCTTTCATCGCGCTGCCCGGCGTCTGCACGAGCTTCGTGATTTCGTACATGTAGTCGGGCAGCTTCAGGTCGAGCCAGACCTGCCCAACGATGAACACCAGGCTGACGCCCGCCATCAGCCACTCCCTGGGCTTGAGGTACTTGAGTATTTTTGCCATGAACAGTTCCTCCATAAATGTTATTATATGCAAATAGTGTTAGCTATCAGGGCTATAAATACGGTCATATGCCAAATGACCGCTGTTTATATCTCTATGCAATTGGCGGACATGATTTCCGCCACCCTGCTCGTCAGGCGAACATATTCTTTCGCGTCGTGTTCGCCCAGCAGCGCAAGCATTTTTGCCGCGCCGCCCAAAACGGCCTGTTGCTGCTTCTCGGCAAGTGTTTTCCCCGCCGGCGTGATGCCGACGAGAATTTTTCGCCGGTCGCGGGGGTCGATCTGCCGCGTGATCAGGCCCCTGCTCTCTAACCGCAACCTCCATCGGCAAATCCGTCACAGGTGGATGGTGTTCTTTGACTTTCTCCCGTGAGCTTTGATTTTTCCATAATTTTTAAAATTTTTAAAATTTTTGTTGACAGCGGGTGAAGAGCGTGTTATAATCATTTAAAGGGATTTCAAGTATTTAGAGGAGAAAAGGGAAATCAAATGGATCAAAAGTTCAGGGTCGAAGATGGGGCCTATTTGGCTAGGGCCATTCGTGACATGATCAGGTCAAACCTGTCTGGAACAGTCTACAACCAGTTCGGGCGCAATCGGGTAATGACGGAAGAGGACATAGTCGTGCTCCTCGGCGAGCTTTTCAGCGAAGACTATATCCGGAAGTTTGCCTTCCGCAACAAGGAACTTAGTGCTACGATTCAGACGATCTGTTTCAAGCCGAAAAGCAAAAGCGGTCAAACCAGGAAATTGGTTTTCATTCGGCTAATGCACAAGGCGAAACCGGAGTACGACCAATTCATTCGCAATACCTATCCTGAGGATTTCGATGCCATGATGGTTGCGTCAGAAAAAGAAGACGACGACGTAGTAAAGGACGATAAAAAATGAGGATGCTTATTTTCATCCAGCATCCGATCTCCGAAAACAAGCACGCCTCCCACGACCTCGCGGGGGCGGTAGGTTGCTTTTACTGATAACAAGGAAAGGGCCGTCACTTGGCGGCCCTTTCCTTGTTTCCCTCTTTGAACTGTGAATGTTTACCGGTGTGAAACTTTCTGCCGCTGCTTCATATAATACGACAGGAGCGTGATGAAATGTCCAATAAAACGGATGCGATGCGGAGTATCGCTGATCCTGTCGTATTGTTTCGGATACAAGAGGGAATTCAGGTAAAAGAGGTAGACCACAGGTACAGGGAACTGCCTTTCCACATTGACGGCAGAGATCCAGCCCTAGATATGCCCATCGCAAGGAACTACTTCCTCAGGCTGATATGGCTCGTGCTAAGCACAATTCGCGCCGTTGACCAGAGGGTAGAGGAAGAGGCAAGAAGAGCTGGCCTGGAGAAGGTAGGGCACCCCTGCGTCGAAATCAAATGTACGGAAACGCCAATCCGCATAAAGTGGGTCGACGAGGAAGGCCCGACGAGAGAGGCAATCGAAAAAGCTTTTGATGGGTGTGAGCAAACGAAGGTTGTGACGCGTGAGGAGTTCGAAAAATTTTTCGTCGAAGGCGTGGATACAATCCCCATGGGCGACGTGGAGGTTTTGCCGCGCTTGGTGAATCGAATAATAAGCCATTGGAATTCAGGAAAAGACCGTCTTGTGTTTCGCATGCTGTACCGCTGGGAAGACGGCTTTAAGGCGTTTTATTTGGATTGTGACGAATGCCTGCGTGCTTTGGCGCGCAACTATTTCCGCTCTAAAAACTATGATTGCCCTAGCGCGGCGAAAGTAGAGGATTCCTATGAGGATCTAATTGCGGACACATGTATACAGCGTGATTACTACAAAGAAAAACGGATGCAAGCCCGCAGCTCAGAGGTTGTTTTTTGGTATAACAATTGCCCGCTATCACTTGATGAACTGCTTGGGACGGTAAATCGCTCGGCGCGCGACCTTCTTCGCGAAAAGCTGGATCCTATCCGTCAGGCGCGCAAAACCTTTTATACGCAGCTGGGTACCGACGCATTGCCGTCGGTGCAGTCCATTGTCGCGTATCTGGAAAAGTATTCCGAATTCATCAACTGGTTACTGTACTATGTTCATAAGGACGAAGCGTTCTTCGATACAATCACAGAAAGCATGGGCGATAAACCGTTTTCCGTGCTCGATGTTCTGCTGAACTTGGATACGGAATATAACGATAAATCAAAGCAGAATCTCGACCTCATGCCCAGCCAGTTCCATCCGTACGTGCTGCACGCCATGTTGGTGGTGTACCGCTATTTATGCAGCTACGCCCTGCTATCCGGTTCCTCCGCGCCGAAGTATGAGAAAGATGCCCCATTGACGCGCATGCTCAGCGATTACATCGCGTTTTCCCGCATCCGGCGCAACCTGGAGCTTCGTTTTTATTTCGGTAGAAAAGAATACTGTCTCCAATTAGACTACTATCTTGACCCCATGTGCCACGCTTTTCGGCGCACATCCGTCCATCTGCTTTCGCCTATCGCTGTTGTTCGCCTAAAAGAAAAGATCGAGCGCTTTTTGCAGGGGTATCCCACGCTGAAAGAAATCAAAATTTTGGTCGTCGGGAACTGGGACACACTGGAGGCCCAAGCGAAAAAAGCATTTTTACAGCGGATGGCGCAGGAACAGGCCTTACTTTGGGAACACTGGAAAGACGTCCAATTCGAGGTTGTGACGAGGCGCGACCCAAAATACAAAGGGCTCCAGCGCACAGACGGGAAGTTTATTCAGGAACTTTCGGCACAGTGCCATATGCTCTTTATGATGGATGCCGATGATATGCTCCTCAAGGCCGACAGCAAATCTTGGGATTGGCCCCGCTTCCGCGAAACCCTGCGCAATGACGACTATGCCTGTGCTTCGAGCCATGACATGTGGAAAAAGGATGCCAACGGGTTTTATGACGTGCGCGAGGTCGTGACGCACGAGTTTTCCAGGGTGTATCGCTTCCTCGGGGCGCTGGGAACGCACAACAGCGGCTACAGCACCGACGCGATGGTCTTTCGCACAAATGTACTAGAAAACATCGGCGAAGCGATACAAAGCGTCGTGACACCCTTCGATGTCTATTATTATATCCTGCACTACGCCAATGTGGACGACAAAGACGTGCGTTGGCTGGATTGCTGCCATACGGAACGCTACGACGGGCGCGATATCAGCATACTCTACTGGAGCAGCCCGGCCTCAAAGCGTCCTGAGCCACAAGAGGAGAGCGGAGAACACGCGGTTTTCCTCGATGCGTGGCAATTCATCAAGGCCGCGCACAGCTATGCCTATTCTCTACTGCGCGGCTGCCAGTTCTTCAACGAGCATCTGCCCGAAAGGGACGAGGAGATCCACTTTGTGCAGGCCATGCGTGACTACCACATCATCATGCGGTATGTCCCCAACCCCGACAATGGCAAGCTCAATATTACCCTCGAGCGCAAAATGGGGGAATTTTTCACAGCCTATTTTGGTCAGGAAGAAGCAAACAGGAAGCGGTTTGATGAGCTGCTTCAGCATTACCTGCTGTATTTGATTGGTGTGTTGCGCAGAGAGGTGTTTGCGGGCGGGTTGGAACGCTGCCTAACGCAGTCGATCCTGGATTCGATTCTCAGCCACTGCCAAACCCCGCAGGACCTGCTGCTGTACTATCTGATCAGGCAGGATGCGAAATGCAATGACCTGCTTGTTTTTGATACGAAAAAAAAGATCGGCGATTATGACGGCGAAATTCCTGTTCTAAAGAACCTGATGTCGCAGATGCCCCGCAAGCTCTACTATTTCAACCTGATTGAGCGCTGCCACTGGGGCTACCGCTGGGAGGACAGGGAGTTTCTGCGCTACCTTGAAGAAAGAAACAGCCTTTATGGCTGCGGCACCTGCGACCGTGACAAGGCCCTGAGGAAAATTGTCCAGGCCGCAGAATTGCTAAAACTGCCCAGGGATCACTCGTTTTACAAGTTGCTTGCCGCGCCGCTGGACGCATGAATCTGTTAGAAATGGGTATGAAGAATGGCGTTTAATTATTCGATCGTTCACTCAATCAAAGGTGGATGCGGGAAAACTACGTTCGCTTTGGCACTGGCACTGCGCTACAACCGCTTTTTGGCGGAAACCGCGATAAAAGACATACTAAAAGCGGGCGGTGATACCGCATTGGCGCAACTTCAATCCGCGCGCAACATGGGAAAAATCACTGTCGAAGACACCGACAATGACAAAGCGCGGCAGAAGATAATAAAATTTCTGAGAAGGAAAATGATTTGCGAGGGTATCTCTCCTGCGCAGTTGGAGGACTATTTGAACCTCCTGGGAAAAATCAGTGAAGTAAGGTCAAACGACGAGCGCGGAAGAGTTATAGAATTTCTGGGAAAGATTCGCCATCATTTTGCCCGTACACTGCTCATCGACAGCGATTACAAAGGCACGGGACTGGAGGCCGCCACGTTCGGGTTGCTGGAAAAGCCACCAAGCGTGGAATACTACGACCGGCTATTTGAAAACTATAATGTCCGCAATGACGTCGGCCAGTATATCGCCGAAAAAGACATTCAATGGGCAGGCACAGGTACATACAATCCACCGCCCTTTTGGCACAAAGGAGCCATATGGCTGGATGTCATGTTGGTTTCGCCGGACCAATCGGTGAGAAGCATGTTTGCCCAGAGTGAACGGCTACTGCATGGGGTTCAGTTGCCGACGAGCGTGTACTGCGCCACCATGAACGAAATCCTCGACAGGCTGAAGCGCAATACAGACGCCAGCAGCGTGCCGATGCAATATGAGCGGTTGGTTTTCGACCTTAGCCCGGGGGTCGATGAGTATACCGAAGCGCTTTACGACCTGCTCTGGGATCGGAAACGCGAAGATAACTCCAAGTTGGATCTTTACTTGGTAACGACGCTAGACAACGCGCACGTGAGAGCGACGCTGAAATACCTGGAGCGGCTGCAGAACAAAGCCGACAGGAATCTTGAGGGGTATGACAATGTGATCGTTGTGGTGAACGATCTGCCGCTGGGAATGGGCGACAGCGCACTGCAAAGCGACCCACCAACAACAGTTAGAGAAAAAACTTTTGCAGCACTGTGGGAAGAAATACGAAGAAAGTACAGAAAAGTGCGCCTGGTGCGGATGGATGCAATGCGCGGATGGGCCAGTGGACAGACCTACGGTAACATGCTGGCATTCGCGGAAATGGAAGCGGTGGAAGACCCCATACGGCAATTCGAAGTGCGGCAGATAAGGGCAGCGAATGAGACCAAGCTGTTCGAGGCACTGATGGACGATAGGTTGTTGCTGGAATATGACGGAAGTAGGGACGAAGTTCCGCTGAAGGTGAATGGGGTGGGACTATGAGCAAAGCGTATGCCTTTGTGCCAGACGGTAGAGAGCGGCTTGACTTCGATGCCATGCTGAAATTTTTGGAGAAATTTGACCCGGTAGACGAGCGCTACGGTTGCCAGTGGGCGGAGGAAGACTGCGAAAAATGCGATAAAGTCGTAGATACAAAAAGCGGCAGTACATGCGCGGGTGAAATGAAGTGCCGTAGAAACAGCATTGGCTATCAAGCTCGCATAAAGCTACTAAAACGCACGAACGTCCCCTTCCAGAGCCCATGCCAGCCAGAAACCACTGACCGCCTGAAGAACAATCTGCGCCACGTTTATGGCCGAGATGATGAGAATCTCAAGTATTATCCCGAAATACATAACCTGGTGCACGAAAAAATCCTTCGGCAGTACATCGGAATCCACGGGCTTTCCAGGCTTTTCACCGAGCAATACTGGAACATTGAACTGCCGATGCTCCTGGAGATCGACAGCAAAAAGGGGGAGCAGCGCTACTACAGGGATCACTTTCTGCATCAGGTGAAAAACGCCTATGAGTTGTACACGATGCTGCGGAAAATGAACCTGATGCACCACGCGAAGTCGGTGCTCGGGCGCAAGGACGGAGCTGTTTCTATCTATGTGCAGAACTGTTTGCGCCAAAGTCTGGAGTACGCGCTGGACCATGCGTCGGTTCAGGAATTGTATGAAGCGGCATTCAAGTCCGACCCGAGAGCGGACGTAGCAAAAGAGCAGTATATGGAAAACAACCTGCTCGAGTATATCATCATGGCTTCGGCGCTGACGGCGGCCCTGTTCCATGATATCGGCTATCCGATTGCCTATGCCATGCGGCAGGCGGAAAATATGCAAGCCTACTCCTCCAACATGAATTATTTTCTGGACTACAGGAATGGCTTCGACCGCATCCTTTCCTTGCTGGAAAACAGCTTTCTATTCCGTATTGTAAACAAGGACTTGATCAAGAAAAAATTCGACACCAAGGATCACGGTACACTTTCCGCGCTAATGTTTCTGCTATATTATTATGAGACGAACATCATCGACTCGCTGCAGCCGGAACGGCGTGCCGTGGTTGAACTGGCCGCCTTGGCGATATTCGACCATACGCTAGACTACGAAGCCCTGAAAATCGAAAAAAAAGACAACGTGGATGGCTTGAGCTACCGCCCGACATTTTATCGCAACCCGATCTCTTTCCTGCTGCGTTTTTGCGACGATATCCAGGAATGGGATCGTTTTTCTTTTGCGCTGGAGCCGGAAAACCGCGAGGCAGTGCACATATGTGCGCGGTGCAAATTCCCTGTGATTGTGTCCTCCCAGCCACGCGTCACGGAAGACAAAAAGGTGTTTCCTGGTCAACGTTGCCTTTGTGAAGATACGTCAACGCTGACACTCAATAAGGTCTTTCAAAAGCCGACCCAGGAGCAGAGCGATTTGCTGAAACGCCTTTCCAGGCCCAACGGGCAATTGCTGCGCATCATGAACAGCGGTCACAGAGAAATGGAAAGAGTTCGGCTTTGTGATTCGCTCCTTTTCCGGGATATGGATCTATGCCACACGACACAGCACGGAAGCCTGGCGCTGGAGATCGAGCTCAATGCCTATGATCTGCTGTACCTGTGTACATATAATCCAAAGTCTGTCCATTTTACGGCGAAGGAGTTGCTACGGATCCGAAAATACCTTGAGCACCAAGCCGAATTCCCAGACTTTTATGTCCGTAGCGATGTCACGAACAATCCGATCGATCTGAAAATTCAACTCATCGAGCAGTATCTGATGCAAAAGTGGAAAAAGACACGCGAGGACATATTCAAAGAAATTAGATTAGAGCGCGCTGATGAACTCTTTCACGACGCGCTTAATGAGTTGCGTTCGATAGCAAGGAAAATTTACACAAGCACAGCCAGCCGCGATGTTTTGACTGCCCGTATGGAAGAGTATGCCCGTTTGTGTGTATTCTGTTGGATGCTGGAAAACGGGTGGGATGATGTCTGGGAGCTATATTGGCAAATAGTGCAATACACGCAAATTCATGTGGGGGAAAACTCAGCTGAGAGGAAGCTTATTAGGAATTGTCTAAGCGTTCGCTTTCGGCGCTGGCAAGAGCAGCAGGGACAGAGCAAACGTATCATCAAAAATGACAAGGACGAAGACGTGGACATGTATCACTTGCGATTCTTCGAAACGGACGGCATTTCCGACGAGGCTTCTATGCTCTATTGGGTCAGGCAATATACAAATCCGGACAACTACGACCCGCACAGGGCCGAGCAGAACATGGACATGTATTCCGACTTATATTTCTTCTACGTGCTGCGGGAACTATCCAAAAGTCTGCCAATGCCTTGAAGCGTACGCTCAATAAACCCTGGGACGCCTGGGAGCGGCCTGCGCTAAGACTTTGAGTATTCTCGCCCCGCCCAGCCACAAGACCGTCCAACTCATTCTGAAGTCCAGCTAGGACAAGCTTGTGCATGAAGGCATTGCCGTCGCGGAATACTGGACCAAACTCCCACCGAAGAATGAGTTCGAGCGCAAGATTAGGGAAACCATGAGCGAGACCTAGGAGCGGCTGGAACGCCAGACCTTGCCCGGTGGGGTGGTTCAGAAACAGATTGGTTAATTCCCATTGTATATTCCACCACGATAGCGAGAAATAGGGACAACAAAACAGCCCCCTGGGAGTCTACTTACCAGAGTAAGTTCTACAGGCGGGGAATTTAAATTTGGAGATTTCACAGGGATTTTTTGCCGAACAAACAGCCCGTTCTCGTTGTCGCAATATTGGGTGACTGAATACGACGACCGAAATTAGACAGTAGCGTCGCGCAGATTAGGTTCATCCGAAAATTTCCGTATCACATAAAACCTGCACACGGAAACTCTTTTGAACGTCAAGCTTTCCGCTTTCAGCCAGTGTTTAGTTTTGGCGGCTGAAACGGATTGTTTTGGATGGACCGCCGACTAGACAGTTGCGGCACGCAAATTGAATGCCTTCTGCGCACAGGTTGTACTATGACAATCGTATTCGTCATTGTTTTGGGGTGTCATGCGAACCCCGGAGATTAAGCGGAAAGCGTAGCTTTTGAGGCAATCGCAACAGCAGAAATCCAGCCAGAAGAAGAATCGGAAAAAGCACACAGGCCAAATCATCCAAACGTATGTTTGCATGTGGCAGTGGCGTTTGTGTGTTGGCAATTATATCAGAAAGCACATGGGCGATGATTACATGTCCATCCACGGAAGGATGAACCATATCTCTGGCAATCATACCGCTTCGGCTATCAAAGGCGGAGTAAATATCCGCGACAAGAAAAGCATTAGGTTGTTGCTCAAGATAAGTATATATGCCTTCATTAATGCCCTCAACGGCAATGTCAAACGTCCTCCGCAAAAAAGGTAGCCGAGGTGCTGAGTTATATAAAGTTTGCACAATGAGCTTTGCATCAGGGTTTAAGGCACGAATGACCGGTATAGTTTCGGCGAATTTTTCCGCAAAGTTTTCCCATATCGGCGGCATAAAGCTGCGATCCCCTCGAATGCTTCTCCAGATCAGTGATTTGAATCCATCCAAGCCTTCCGCTAATAAAAAATCGTTGCCGCCTATGGAAATAATGATGATGTCTGCATCGGAGATAGCTTCCCGAATGTGCTGTTCTAAGACGATCTCCCAGCGTAAAAAAGTAGAATCGTTTCCATCATACGCGAAATTACTTAACTCAAAGCCGTTGGCCTGAGCCAACAGCCAAGCGTAGCTTTCTTCAGATGCTACGCCATAGCCTGCCGCTATGGAATCGCCTAATACAACCAATCGTTTGTGCATTTGTTCTTGCGTCTGTTGCGCATACGAAATCGAAGCAAACGACACACACAGCAATGCTGTACAAATGCCCATACAAAAGATTTTTTTCATTGAGAAACCTCTTTCGCTTAATGGTTACTATATTATCTATGCCCCTTCATTCAAAGCTTTTATCGTTTGTTTTTTTGCTCGCTACTGTAGTTTGTGCCAGGGCTTTGCTGACGCCCTCTCTTTTTTTAACCACAAGGAAAACAACAAGCATAAACAGAACAAGCAACGAAAGCCATTGAGAGGTGGAAATCAGGAAAACGCCACGGCTTGTATCGCCGCGCATAAACTCAATAAAAAAGCGCCCAATAGCATAAACCACAAGATACGTTGGCAGAAGGACGCCCGGACGTTTACGTTCGGGCCGCAACAGCAACATTCCGGCTAAAATGACAAGGCAGAAACCTGCTTCAATTAGCTGTACAGGGATACGCGAAACGCCATCCGGCAGGGCCACTCCCCATGTGGACACACGACCATAACAACAGCCTGCGAAAAAGCAGCCCAAACGTCCAAACGCGTGAAACAAGGGGATAGATGGCATCAAGAGGTCGGTAACATCTCGAAAATCCAACTTACTTTCACGTATGTAAAAGAGCACGGCGAGAAAACCGCCAACAAGCCCTCCATAGAAAACGCCGCCACTTCGTAGAATCTCGAATATATTTTTTGCTGTCCAAAAACCGGGCATAGTAGCATACAGAAAGATATGACCAACCAACTTAAATAGGGCCGCGCCGACCCTTGCGCCAAGAACGGCAAACAACATTGCGAAAAACGTATGCTTGCTGGATGTGCGAAAGCGGTCACCCTTTGCGCGCAACAACGCAAGAACAAATGCCAGAACAATCCCCACAATCACGCTAACCCAATACATATTGATCGCGTGATCAAAGACCTGAATAAATGGTAGCATAAACTCATCCTCTTTTCTGCAAACGGCACAAGACGATATAAAACCGTTTTGTGCCGCTTGCGTCAGTCATATTGCGATGCGCCTAGTATCCCGTAAATACTATTGCTTGCACAAAACAAAAAACTGTGGTATACTCAAAGAAAAAGGGGGTATACCGAGATGCCGAGGAAGAAGT
>JGI24696J40584_12961563_pt1 | contig 21072 bp, 17 predicted proteins | sample TergutCo191P4_FD_40584 | JGI IMG/M metagenome (IMG submission 40584)
TCAAGACATCGCTTCAGAATCGGGGCTTCAAGACATCACTCTAGAACCGGAGTCTGAAGATTTCTCCCAGGAGACGATTTACATAGATGAACGAGCTAGCGAACCAACTTGGGCTTCCCAGTCCGGGCCATGACCGGTGTGTCCGGTCGGTAACCTGATGAGCGAATCCGGTTAAGTAAACCTGACTGGAGTTCAGTCAGAGGCCGTATAAACACACTTAGTCGAAAGACGATGGTTTTATCCACATGAATACGAAGGGAGCAGGAATGACGATTAAGGTAGGAATCAGCGGTTTGGGACGAATCGGCCGTCTGGCTTTGTATGCTTTGCTTCACGACCCCGATTTTCAGGTAGTCGGCATTAATGATTTGAGCAAGGCCGAGGCTATAGCGATGCTGCTTAAGTACGACTCGGTGCACGGACGGCTCTTCGCTGAGGCGCTGCCAGTGGACGGGGGTATTGTTTTAGATGGAGTCTTTGTCAAAGGTCTCTACTCCCACCGTATCGATGAGCTGGATTGGGCGGCACTAGACTGCGACCTGGTTATCGAAGCCAGCGGTTATTACAATGACGCCACGCAAGCTCGGGCGCACATTGATGGTGGTGCCAAGAAAGTCATCTTAACCGCTCCTGGTAAAAACGTCGATGCCACCTTTGTGATTGGGGTGAATGACGAGCTCTACGACCCGGTAAATCACCATATTGTTTCTAATGCTTCCTGTACCACGAACTGCCTGGCGCCAATGGCCAAGGTCTTGCAGGATAGCTTTGGTATTGTGCGCGGATACATGAACACAATCCATGCTTATACCAATGATCAACGCATACTGGATGGCTCCCACAAAGATCTGCGCCGGGCTCGGGCGGCAGCGCTTTCGATTATCCCGACTACCACGGGGGCAGCAAAGGCTCTCTCCGAGGTGATTCCGGAACTGAAAGGTAAGCTGGACGGCTTTGCCACACGGGTACCCACTCCGGATGCCTCAATGGTTGATTTGACGGTTGAGTTGGGTCGTTCAGTCACTGTCGAAGAGGTCAATGCGGCTTTCGCTGCCGCCGCGGCTGGGCCCATGGCGGGCATTCTAGAGTACTGTACGGATCCGATTGTCTCGGTCGATGTCATTGGCAATCTGCATTCCTCGGTCTTCGACGCCGGCCTGACCATGGTCTTAGGTGGCAACAACAGCCTGGTCAAATGCGTGGCCTGGTATGACAACGAACGGGCTTACGCCCAACGGGTGGTTGACTTGGCCCGGATTATGATGACCCGCTGATTTGTGTCGATGTGACTCGCAACTGGGAGCATTTGCGTATGTGTTGTTAGCGATGGGAGTGGTCTGCTCTGCAGTTGGTCTACACTACTATTGGTCTGCGCGTATGAGATCGCATTCTGATTTGCGCAGTACCTAAGCTGGTCTGTTGGATGAAGGGATTTCGATGAAGCTGGTGAATGAAGCTGATCTAGCTGGTAAACGGGTATTATTACGGGTTGATTTTAATGTACCTGTGGATAAGGAAAAGGTTGTCGATGACACCCGCATCCGTTCGGTACTGCCGACCCTACGTTATCTGATTGACCATCAGGCACGGGTGATTATCGCAGCACATCAAGGCCGGCCAAAAGGCCAAGGCTACGAGCGGGCTTATACCTTGGCTCCGATTGCTCAGGCTTTGGGTGAGTTGTTAAAGCAAGATGTACGCTTGACCCATGACCTGACCGGTATGCAGACGATTGCTGATGTCGAAGACTTGAAGCCTGGTGAGGTCTTGATGCTGGAAAACCTACGCTTTGACAGTGGAGAAAAACAGAACTCACCTGAATTCGCCCAGTCTTTAGCTGCGTTGGCTGATGTCTATGTTAATGATGCCTTCGCTGCTGCTCACCGCTCCCATGCTTCGATTGTTGGAATTACCGAGTATCTACCCAGCTATGCTGGTTTTTTGCTATACCGTGAACTGGAGACCTTTCACCGGATGCTGAGCCGCCCAGAGCGTCCTTTTATCGCAATTCTCGGGGGCTCCAAAGTCTCTGATAAGCTCAAGGTCATCGACTCCTTGCTGGATGTGGTGGACGGACTCATCATCGGCGGAGCGATGTGCTTCACATTCTTAGCGGCTCTTGGCCACTCCGTCGGTTCCTCACTCTTGGAGGAGAACTGGATAGACAAAGCAGCCGCACTGCTCAAAAAAGCTGCAGCCAAGGGTGTCCCCTTACTGCTACCCAGTGATGTAGTATGTGCCTCTGAGATCTCCTTAACTGCAAGCACTAGTATTTGTTCGGTTGATGCCATCCCAGAAGACCAGATTGGTTTGGATATTGGCCCGGCCACCATCGAGCACTACAGCCAATTCATCAAAGAGGCTCGCACAGTGCTCTGGAACGGCCCGATGGGGGTCTTTGAGCTGGAACCCTTTGCTCGGGGCACTCGTGAGATTGCAACCGCTGTCGCCATGAACCAGAAAGCTACTACAATCATCGGTGGTGGTGACTCCATCGCTGCTATCAGCAAGTTCGGTTACAACGACCTGGTCAGCTTTATCTCAACCGGTGGTGGCGCTTTACTGGAACTGCTGGAAGGTAAAAGCCTACCTGGAGTGATGGCTTTAGAGGAGCAATCATGACCCGCATCCCTCTGATTGCTGGCAATTGGAAGATGAATAAAACCACTGCTGAAGCTGTCACTTTGACCCAGCAGATCATCTACAGCCTGCCTGCGCGCCAGTTCACTGACCTGGAGATTTTAGTCTGCCCACCCTTTACCGACCTGCGCTCAGTACGCACCGTCCTGGAGTTCGAACGCTCTGCTATTCAGATGGCTGCCCAGGATGTCTACTGGCAAGCTGAAGGCCCCTTCACCGGTGGTATCTCCGCCCGTATGCTGGCAGAGATTGGCTGCCGCTATTGCCTGGTCGGCCATTCTGAGCGGCGTCAGTATTTTGCGGAGACAGACTCAGACATAGCCAAGAAGATTACTGCCTTGCAAGAGGTTGGCATAACCCCCATCCTCTGTGTCGGGGAGGATCTAGCGACCCGCCAGGAGAGCGTGCAGACTGCCGTTGATTTCGTCTTAGGCCAGGTACAAGCCGCTTTAGGGACGACAGCCACAGGGTTTGGCTCAGGAGCATTTGGCACCGCTGGGATTGGTACCGCTATCGACGCTGATGCTCTAGAGTTGGCTATAGATGATATCGTTGATGAACCGGCTACCTTAAAATCAGCTGTTATTGAGATAACTCCAGAGTCAGTGCCTCTTGAACCAATCACCCTGGAGCCTGTTTCTATTGAAGCAGTTCCCATGCATTTGGCTGCTAATGACCCTCAACTGGTTATAGCCTACGAACCTATCTGGTCGATTGGCACCGGTAAGACTGCCACTCCGGCAGCAGCCCAGAGAATGGCTAAGGCCATTCGTAAATGCTTGACTTTGATGTTTAGCGAGACCACGGGCTTATCCACACGCATTTTGTATGGCGGCTCGCTTAATGCTGGCAACATCGCATTGTTTGCTGCAGAACCAGATATCGACGGCGGTTTGGTCGGCGGCGCCTCACTAGATGTCAGCGAGTTCGTGCGCCTGATATCTAACTTCCGCCAGGCTGAGTAGGTCTTGATGCGCACCCCAATGCTCTTAGCTATTCTGGACGGGGTCGGGTTAGCCAAAGCCAGTCCCAGCAATGCGGTCAGCCAGGCTGACGCGAGCTTTCTGCATGAGTTGTTCAGCGACAGCACCTGGCCCTGCCGGCAATTGCTGGCTAGTGGCCGGGCGGTTGGTCTACCGGAAGGGCAGATGGGTAACTCCGAAGTCGGACACTTAAACATCGGCGCTGGCCGCGTGGTCAATCAAGAATTGACCCGTATCGATTTGGCCATTGAAGATAATAGCCTCTACAGCAATCCGGTACTACTGCGAGCTATGAATCAGACTGTAGCCAGCGGTAGCCGCTTGCATCTTTTGGGATTGCTCTCGGATGGGGGAGTGCATAGTCAGATAAGTCATCTGCAAGCTTTACTTAAAATGGCTGCTAAGCAGGGGGTAATAGACATTGCCCTACACGCCTTCTTAGATGGACGCGATGTCTCTTATAACAGCGGGCAGGCTTACCTGCAGCAGACTGAAGCATTTATCTTAGACTTGCAAACCCGCTACCCAGATTTGCGGATAAGCATTGCCAGCGTTGGGGGGCGCTATTATGCTATGGACCGCGATAAGCGCTGGGACCGGGTTCAACGAGCCTGGCAGGCTATGGTGCTACCAGAATCTGACGATGTCAGACTGGTGCTAGACAAACCGGCTTCTGAGCTCGTTGGCCAGTCTTATGCGGAGAAAATCTTTGATGAGTTCATGGTGCCAGTGGCCTGTGATCAACGTGGGGTGAAAGACGGGGATACGCTTGTCTTCTTCAACTTCCGGCCTGATCGAGCCCGTCAGCTGACCCGGGCTTTCATCGACGAAAGCTTTGATGGCTTTGAGCAAGCCTACCGACCGGCAGTTAATTTTATCTGTATGACCGAGTATGATCCGCTGTTTACCACTTATGGTGCAGAAGTAGCTTTTGCCAAAGAGGTTCCTGATAATGTCTTGGCTGATTACCTCTCTAGCCTGGGCCTACGCCAGCTTCATATCGCTGAGACAGAAAAATACGCTCATGTCACATTCTTCTTTAATGGCGGTGTGGAACAGCCCAAACCTGGAGAGCAGCGCATTCTGATAGCCAGCCCTGCTGTCGCCACCTATGACCTACAGCCTGAGATGAGTGCTTATCAGGTTACTGAAGAACTGGTTGGTGCCATTCAAAGCGACCTGGCTGATGTCTATATCTTGAATTACGCTAATGGTGATATGGTTGGGCACACCGGCATCCAGGTTGCTGCTGAGGCAGCGATAACTGCTGTTGACCACTGCTTAGAGCAAGTAGTCTCAGCCATCCTGGCCCAAGGTGGAGCTGCTTTAATCACCGCTGACCACGGCAATGCTGACCAGATGCTGGATGAACATGGCAATGTCTGGACCGCTCATTCCCTTTCTCCGGTGCCTTTGGTGTTGATTAGTGAAGAAGCTCGAATAGGGAGTCGTACACTCGACTTAAATCGAGAGGTTTTCGCAAGTCTGGCTGATATCGCCCCGACTCTGTTGGATTTAATGGGTTTGGCTATACCAGCAGAGTTTACCGGCCACTCCTTGTTGGTTAACCTTAAGTGAACCTGCTTGAATCAAGCTGGCATTGCTTGGCAGCTGAACCAGACAAGGTATTCTTAATAGTAATTGCAGTGGGACGATAAGCCGGATTCTGTCTTCAAAGAGAGCCATTTATCTCGAAACGACGTCACCGCCGTCCTCTAGCGAGCAACCCGAGCGCTAGCCGGGCCAGCTTCATCGCACTCCTATTCGCCCTTGCTCCGGATGGGGTTTGCCAAGCCGCCCTGTTACCAAGACGCTGGTGCGCTCTTACCGCACCGTTTCAGCTTTTCTCCATTGTAGATGCGACTGCACAGTTACTGGTAACCCAACTGTATTTGCTGTCTCACCTGCTGCGGGGAGTTTTCTTTTCTGTGGCACTTTCCGTCGGGTCACCCCGCCCAGCCGTTAGCTGGCATCCTGCCCTGTGGAGTCCGGACTTTCCTCACAGCGACCTTGAATGAATCAGCTGCGCGGCTCTCTGTCCCACTGCATGGGTTAGTATACATCGAAAGCAGATTGTGCATATCGTTGGTACAATACTGTGTAAGCGTCAATATAGGCGGTGTTCAGTAAACTGTCTGAGCAGGGGAGGAGGACCACATGAAGAGAGTCAGGTGGGTCTTTCTGGCAATCGGTGTAGCAATGCTGATTTTCGCCGTCGGTTTTACCATTTATGCTTTTAACAATCCACAAGGCTCGTTTGACTGGAGTTATTTCTTCACGATGGTTCTTTATGCGGTCTATTTCGTGGTCATGGCAGCTTGCTTTATTGTTTGGTTGATACTCACTGTGCTACGGAAATGACAGCTAGTTTGTTAGTCGGAAAGCTGGTTGGGTAGCTAGGCTGGGTTGATTCACAAACGTTGCTATCCGATGGGTGAGCTGGGTGGTGAGCTGATAGAGACTGGCTTTGTGGCATGTTAACGCTGCTGGCAGGGTAGCATGCTTGAAGCTATCGGCTAGCTTCGGAAATAGTTGTAGTTCGATGAGTAGATAAGCAGGGGAGAGCAGGATGAAATACGCTGTGGATGATCTGGCGATGATCTTCTCCCTATTGGAGACTGATCCAGACCAGGGCTTGACAGACAGCCAGGTTCAGTCAGCTTTACGTACGCAGGGTTATAACCGCTTTTCCGAAGAAGAGCGGGAGACAATCGCCAAGAAGGTCTTTCACCACCTGACCGACTTCACCTCTTTGGTGCTGCTGGTTGCGGTGGCGATTGCCACCTATCTAGCCCTGACCTCTGACCACAGCATATTTGATGCGTTGGTCATTTTTTCCATCGTCGTTTTAAACATCGGCTTGGCTGTCCGTCAGGAGTTGGGAGCTGAGCAGGCACTGGAGGCTCTACGCAGCTTAAACGCTCAGATGACCGTGGTTATCCGCTCTGGAATACAACAGACCATCCAAGCTGAACAGCTGGTTTGCGGTGACATCGTGCTACTTAAAGCCGGTGATTCGATTCCCGCTGACGCCCGCTTGATTGAGGCTTTTAACCTAGTCGTTGAGGAATCACCGCTGACCGGAGAGAGTATTGCTGTGGAGAAGGACGCAAACGCGCTGGTCAGCGAAAAGGCTCCTTTGGGCGACCAGTTGAACATGCTCTTCTCCAGTTGCTTGATAACCAATGGACGGGCTAAGGCAGTGATTGTGGCAACTGGCATGGATACCGAGATGGGTAAGATTGCCGGCATGCTGAACAGCACCAAGCGCTCCAAGACCCCGCTACAGAAGAAAATGGATGAACTAGGTAAGATTATCAGCTTGATTGGCTTGGGAGCGGGTGTCTTGTTGTTCATCCTGCAGGTATTCAGCGAACCCGTCGCAGTTGTCTTGCTAAACGCGGTCTCTTTGGCAGTTGCGGTGATTCCGGAATGCCTACCGATTATCGTCACCATCACTTTGGCTTACGGTGTTACCAACATGGCCAAGCAGCAGGCTATCATCCGCCGCATGCCTGCTGTTGAGACCTTAGGCAGCGCCTCGGTGATCTGTTCCGATAAGACCGGAACCCTGACCATGAACCGCATGCAGATACAGCAAATCTGGGCTCCAGAGCACCAGCCACAGCTGGCTAGCGCAGACCTAGATGATGCTGAGCGAACGGTTATTGAGATGATGGGCTTGGCTAGTAATGCAACACTGGGTAAAGACGGAGAGCAGCATAAGGCTGTCGGCGACCCCACAGAGACGGCGATTCTACGCCTGTTGCGTGAGAAGCTAATCGAGAAAGACGAGTTAGATACCCGATATCCGCGGATCTTTGAGATTCCTTTCGATTCTGCACGTAAACTGATGACCACAGTGCATGAGCAGGATGGCCAACGCTACCTCTCCATCACCAAAGGTGCCTTTGACCATATTCCGCTTGCTGCGGATAGCTTGGATGACAGAGCCCAGTCGGTTCATGACCTGTTTGCCGAAAATGCTTTACGTGTTCTAGCAGTAGCTTACAAGCATTATGACCAGCTACCAACGGTTCTAGATATCGGTGAACTAGAAAACGACTTGACCTTCGCCGGATTGGTCGGAATGATTGATCCGCCTCGTCCTGAAAGTCATGATGCAGTATTGACTGCTCAGCAGGCTGGCATTCGTACAGTCATGATTACTGGCGACCACGTCAAGACCGCAGCGACAATTGCTGCTGAGATTGGTATCTTGAACGCTGGACAGCAGGTCATGACTGGTCTGGAGCTAGCCGAACTGAGCGACCAACAACTCAGTGATAGGGTTCATGACTACTCCGTCTATGCTCGGGTCAGCCCCCAAGATAAACTGCGCATTGTCCGGGCTTGGCAGAGTTATGACGAAGTGGTGGCGATGACCGGTGATGGGGTGAACGATGCTCCAGCACTGAAAGCAGCCGATGTCGGTGTAGCGATGGGTTCTGGGACTGATGTCTCAAAAAACGCCAGTGATGTGGTGCTGACCGATGACAACTTTGCTTCGATTGTCAGTGCAGTGGGAGAAGGCCGACGCGTTTACGATAACATCCGTAAGGTGGTCAGCTCGCTAGTAGCTTGCAATATGTCGGAGATTCTGGTCATCATGATTGCTGTGCTCTGTGGCTGGGGTACTCCCTTGGTAGCCATCCAGCTGCTCTTCATCAATGTCGTGGCCGATGGTATCCCCGATTTATGTATGTGTCGAGAAGCCATGGAAGCTGATGCAATGCTACGAAAACCTCTGAACAAGAAAGCCAATATCTTCTCCGCTGGCTTGGGTACACGTATTGCTATAGTCGCTGTTCTCTTCACCATCATCTCACTCGTCGGGTTTTTCATCGGAAGCTTTGTGACACTGTCAGGGTCGATTGCTCCCTCCCAGGCAGTCGGAAAGACTATGGCCTACGTGATTATCGGCTGGTCTTCAGTAATCAACATCTTAAACGTGCGTAGTTTTCGGGAATCGCTGTTCAAGATTGGTATCACCTCCAACCGCTTGCTATTCTACGGAGTCTGCTTGTCACTGGTTCTGGTTGGTTTGACTGCCATGCTTCCAGGTCTGCGAGAAGTCTTCTACTGTGTGCCGTTGAGCTTCAATCACTGGCTGGTCGCTATTGGGCTCTCCCTCTCGCCACTGCCGGTAGTCGAGCTAGTCAAACTAGCCTCACGAAAGCTTCAGAGGAGTTGATGAGTTGTTCTGTGAAAGATCCTCGACTACAAGACGCAACACACACCACTCATGACTACTGCATGTAAGGGTATACAGTACGCTGTCAGCTGTTTATACTTATGTAATCAACCGGCTGCTGAAGTGGTCGAAGGACTACTGGATTTCTGTACTATGAAGTATTGTTGATATCTAGTTAACTAGCTGGGGTATCAGATCGACTGGTATCAACAAGACTTTTCGCAGTTGAGCGTACTTAAAGTCAAAGAGGGTGAACTGAGGTGGAACCACTACTACAAGTTCAAGGGCTGACAAAAAGCTTCGGTAATACCATCGCCTTGAACAATATCAGCCTGTCTCTGCCAGCCGGACGCATCGTCGGGTTGCTCGGACCAAATGGCAGCGGCAAGACTACCCTGATCAAGATCATCAGCGGCTTGCTCACACCAACCCAGGGGCAGGTTCTGATCAAAGGAATGTCTCCCGGTGTTCAGACTAAAGGGCTGGTCAGTTACTTACCGGATCGGCCGTATTTTTCATCGTGGATGAAGGTCAGGGACTGCGTTGCCTTGTTTGCCGACTTCTATTCGGACTTCAATCGCAGCAAAGCTTTTGAGATGCTGACATCGCTGGGGGTTGATCAAAAGCAGACTTTCCGTACCCTGTCCAAGGGTACCCAAGAGAAGGTTCAACTGTCGATGGTGATGAGCCGAGCAGCAGAGCTTTACCTGCTAGACGAGCCAATTGGTGGAGTAGATCCAGCAACTCGTGATTACATTCTAAACACCATTGTCCGCAACTATAACGAGCAGGGTACGGTCATTATCAGTACCCATCTGATCTATGACATCGAACAGGTTCTCGATGATGTGATATTCCTGATGAATGGCTTCGTCGAGCGGGTCTCTAGCGTAGCGGCTATTCATGAACAAACCCAGCAAAGCGTCGACCAGGTGTTCAGGGAGGTATTCAGATGCTAGGTAAGCTCTTGAAACATGAGTTTCGGGCTACTGCCCGGATCTTTGGTTTGATGTATGCCGGACTTTTGGCTCTGGCCGGTATGAACGCAGCTGTCTTGTTCTTTACCGGGTTGGCTCCAATAAATTACGCCGGAGTCTTCCAATCGGTCTTTTTTGACGTCATGGGAAGTCTGTTGGTTTTATCATATATGCTGATGCTTCTTGCGGTAATCATTCTGAACTTTGTGATAATCGTTGTCCGCTTCTATCGGCTATATGGGGATGAAGGCTATCTTTGGCATACCTTGCCGGTCAGTGTCGACCAGCACCTGATATGTAAGCTTATTGTCGCCACTGTCTGGTCATTAGCTAGTGCTGCTGTTGTAATCATAAGCATTGGCTTGATTTTTATCGCAGACTGGCCATTCAGTGACATGGGAACTATCGCCGAAGCTACCCAGGAGCTCAGAGCCTTTGGCATACCCAATGGGTTCTTGTTGTTTACCGTATCGACTTACGTCTTCACCGCATTGTTAGCCAGGATACTGTCCTACTTCGCACCAATCGCTATCGGTCCTAACCTGACCAAAAGTCGGCTGGGCGGATCAGTGCTGGCTTACGTCTTGATTAGCATCTGTCGAAGTGTTATAGAAGGCTTCGTCACAACTGTAGTGATGGTAGTAGTAGCTTCAATGGCAACAGCTGGTGGGTATACCAACTCAATCAACGTAATCCCAGATGTACTTGGCAACGTCAACTCATCGATGTTGTTCTATTTTGGTGCTTATACTGTCTATTTTGTGGCATTGTCGATAGCGTTTTATCTGGTAACGCGTCACTTCACCAGTCATCGCTTGAACCTGCCATGAGTCAATCGGCTGCCTAGGTCAATCATATTGAAATACTGCTAGACGAGCAGAGTAAAACAAACTGAACAGAGTAAGCAGAGCAAGCCACGCAATAAGTACCAGCCAGCTCAGCAATATAGGCAGCACGAGCAATAAAACCAGTAAAACATGCGAACCAAGTGAGTTGTATAAAAAGAATGCACTCTCGGATAATTAGCTCTTGCCAGATAACAGTTCATAGAGTAATGTAGCAGTTTATCTTTATTTGGAGTGGAGGTTAGACATGCAGCCAGATCCGCAAGAAGTAGCCAAGCGTATCCGTTCCTTACGTGAAGATTTAGAGTTAACTGCTGAACAGATGGCAGAACTGACCGGTCGGAGTGCGGAGGCCTACCTGGCTCAGGAGGCAGGGGAAGCCGATCTCAGTTTTACCTTCTTGTTCAAATGTGCCCAGGCTTTTGGTGTCGATGTAATCGAGATCCTGACCGGCGAAGCTCCTAAACTGACCGCTTATGAATTGACCCGGCATCGCGAGGGGCTCTCAATACTACGTCGTGAAGGTTTTGAGTACCTGCATCAGGCCCCGTTCTTCAAAGACAAACTCTGTGAGCCTTTTATCGTCACCGCTCCCTTTATTGCTGCGGAGCAGGACCAACCGATCCATCTCTCATATCATCGCGGCCAGGAGCTTGATTACATCATCTCCGGTCGTCTGCGTTTTGCTTACGAAGACCACATCGAGGAGCTTTCTGCTGGTGATACCCTTTTCTACGATTCTGGGCGTGGCCATGGCATGATTGCTACTGGTGGTGAGCCTTGCGTCTTTTTAGCAGTCGTCTTAAAGCCTAAGGATGAAGCTCTGTCGGAGACCATCAACATTCCCTAGGCGCTTGTAGGCAAAGCCTCAAGCGCCGCATAATCTTAGAGCAGCAAGTCGAACTGGTTAATCATGACGGAGGTCATATAATGCGCAAACTATATAAACGATATGCTGATGAGCTCTACGATGAGGATGGCTTACTAGCCCTTTTCAAGCTGCATTGGCCAAAAGACTATAACTTCGCCTACGACGTTGTGGATGATATCGCTATAGCTGAACCGGATCGCCCAGCCATGGTCTGGTGTAATCCAGAGGGAGAAGAGCACCGCTTCAGTTTTGCTGATCTGAAATACTGGAGTGATAAAACAGCCAATTTCCTGGCCGAATGTGGTGTGCAGCGGGGAGACCTGGTGTTGGTCATCCTACGCCGTCACTATCAGTTCTGGTTTGTGGCTTTGGCCTTAAACAAGTTAGGGGCTGTGATAGTCCCAGCTACCTTCATGCTGAAAGAGCATGACCTGGCTTATCGAGTCAATTCTGCCGAGATTAAGACGGTGATATGTACCGATGTCGGGGATATCGCTCAGACTGTTGACAACAGTTTATCGGAATGTCCCAGCCTGCAAACGCGCATTCTGGTTAATGGCGGAGGAGGAGGCCAGGGCGCCCGCACTGGTGCTGACGACCAGGCCTTAAGCGGCAGTACAGGCATCTGCAGTCTAGCCATCCAGCGCCCAGGCTGGCTGGATTTCAACAGTGCTGTACGTGCCGCCAGTGATGATTTCGTTAAGCTTCAGACTGAAGCTAGCGACCCGATGATTATGTACTTCTCCTCAGGTACTTCAGGTAATCCTAAAATGGTGCTTCATGATGCCAGTTATTCGCTAGCTCACCTGGGTACTGCTCGCCATTGGCAGCGGGTGAAAAGCGATGGCGGCCTGCATTTCACGATTGCCGACACCGGTTGGGGCAAAGCAGTCTGGGGTAAGTTTTACGGCCAATTCTTGATGGAGGCCTGTGTATTGACCTATGATTTCGATCGATTTGTTCCCGAGGAGATCTGCGAGTTGATCGAGCGTTATCGGGTTTCGACCTTCTGCGCTCCACCTACCATGTACCGATTGATAATGAATTCCCAGGTTCGAGATTATGACCTGAGCTCAATTGAGCATTCGGTAACTGCCGGTGAGGCTTTGAGCCCTGATTTGTTTGAAAGCTGGCGCCAACTGACCGGTTTGTTCATCTACGAAGGTTTCGGCCAGACCGAGACCCCAGTAACAGTCTGTAATATAGCCGGTATGCAGCCTAAACCGGGCTCTATGGGACGTCCCCTGGCCCTATATGATATCAACATCCTGGACGACCAAGGAAATCCCTGCAGCACCGGCCAAACCGGTGAAATCTGCGTGAAAGTCGAGACCGGGGATATCGATCAGCCTTATCCTCCTGGTATCATGCTGGAATACTATCGAAATGCTGCGAAGACCGCAGCTGCCATTCACGACGGCTGGTATCACTCCGGAGACTTAGCCTGGCGCGATGAGGAAGGCTACTACTGGTATGTCGGGCGCAATGATGACGTAATCAAGTCCAGCGGTTACCGCATCGGGCCCTTTGAGGTGGAGAGTGTGCTGGTCGAGCATCCTGCTGTCAGCGAGTGCGCTGTAACCGCGGTTCCGGACGAGCTGCGTGGCTTTGCTGTCAAGGCTTCAATCGTCTTGAACGCTGGCTATAACCCTTCAGATGAGCTGACTAAAGATATCCAAGACTTCGTCAAACGTGAGACTGCTCCTTACAAATACCCGCGCATCATCAATTATCTGGCTGAGCTGCCGAAGACGGTTAATGGTAAGATCAGGCGAGCAGTGATTAGAGCGCAGGATATGGCAGACAGCGAGATAGCCACAGAACGAGCGCCGGAAGAATTCGGAGGTTGATCAGCACGGAACTGGCACACTATATCGAACAGACTTTGCTTAAACACGACGCAGACTACATCGATATCGACGAGCTGTGCGCGGGAGCTGTCTGGTTTGGCTTTGCCGGTGTCTGTGTGTTTCCTGAGCACCTACCTTGGGTCAGCGAATCACTGGTCACAGCGCGGGTAAAGACTGTGACGGTAGCAAATTTTCCGTCGGGTGACCAGGCTCTGCAGACTGTCTTGGCTGATATCAACGCTTCACTGATATCGGGAGCAGATGAGATCGACTACGTTATGAACCTGCCAGCTGCCTTAAGCGCTGACTGGAACACAGTAGCCGCAGACATCCGGGCAGTGGTAGAACTGGTTCATGCCCAGGATAAACTTGTCAAGATCATTCTTGAGACCTGCTTGTTAAACGAGCAACAAAAGCTCCAGGCTGCTCAAATCGCTCGCACAGAACAAGCAGACTTCGTTAAGACCTCCACCGGTTTCTCCACAGGAGGGGCCACAGTAGAGGATGTTGTGCTTCTACACAATGCTATTGGACAAGATATAGGGATAAAAGCTTCTGGTGGTATTAGCGACCGGGAAAAGGCGATGGTGCTGATAGCAGCCGGGGCAAGCCGCTTGGGTACCTCACATGGATTGAAGATTATCGGGCACTAGCTTTTCAGACTGAGCTACAGGCAGTACAACAGACTGGGCCTCAGACTGGGCGAGGGAGGCGTCATGGTCATCATCAATATCCGCGATAATCCGCAATGGGTCAACCAGGCTGTCCGTTTTTTTGCCTCCAGCTGGCAGGTTCCAGAAAACTTCTACAATCTCAGCATCACCTTAAGCACCACCACACTGAAGACCTTGCCACGCTGGTACATCATGCTGGAGGGGCAACAGATTATCGGTGGCTTTGGCCTGCTGGAGAACTACTACAACAACCTGCCAGAACCGTATGCCTGGCTCTGTGCGCTGTTTGTTGACCCAGATTGGCGCGGCCAAGCCCTCGGTTCCCGACTCCTGGAACACGGTCGCCGGGAGGCCTACAGTCTGGGTTTCGACCAACTCTTCTTAGATACCGACCATATTGGTTACTACGAGCATTATGACTGGCACTATATTGGCGAACCACCCCATCTGATAGGCTCGGGAAAACGGGTCTATGTTGCTTCAGGCATTCCCGAACTAGAAGAGATGTCTGCTTTCTTTGATGCCCGTGCTGACATCTATGACAGCCATATGCTGGATGATTTGAACCTGACAGTCTTCTATGAACGTATCGATGCCTGTCTGAATGGTCCGTTGGAGCGCTTGCTTGACCTCGGTTGCGGTACCGGTCTGCAATTGGAACGCCTGCTCAAGCGTAACCCCAGGTTAAAACTGACCGCCATCGACCTCTCCGGTGAGATGCTCGCACGTTTGTCTAAGAAGCTCAGTGCTTACCCGTTGGAATACCCGATAGAACTGATCCAAGCTTCCTTCTTCGAGATCAACTACACCGCTGAGTTTGATTGTGTATTGTCAACTTATGCGTTGCACCACTTCAGCGAGAGCGACAAACTGCAGCTCTATACCTGTATTCACCAGGCTTTGCGGCCTGGAGGCCGTTTTGTATTCGGAGACTACATAGCCTCCTCCATCGAGCAGCAACAGCAGTTCTTAGCCGAAAACCAGAGCTTACGGCAGGCTAAAGGTCTGCCCGCTAGTGACTTCTACCACTTTGATACTCCTTTCACACGCGATAGCGAGATACATTTGATGCGCCAAGCCGGTTTTACCGACATTGAGCTGATAGCCGAATGGGACAATACAGTAATCATCGTTGCTAGAAAGTAAGGTATTCATGCAGATCAAGCAGTTCAATCATTTCTACCAGCTTCTGCCCAGCCCCCGCTTCTTTCCGGTGAATAGCTACTTAGTTCAAGAAGATGATGGGTTGACCTTGATTGATACCGGAATGGCAGCCGGTGCGCAAAAGCTCATACAGGCGATCCAAGGCTTAGAGCAACCGCTGCGGCGTATCCTCGTCACACATTTCCATTACGACCATACTGGTGGCTTGGATACCTTGTGTGAACAATGGCCTGACATCAGTTTCTGCTTCTCAGCGCGAGACACCCGCATCCTGGATGGCGACCTGTCACTCGACCCATCCGAGCCAAAGACAGAAATCAAGGTCAAGCCACCCCAGGTCAAAGCTCGACCAGACCGCTACATCAAAGATGGGGATAAGATCGGCTCGCTAGAAGTCATCGCCACACCTGGGCACACCCCGGGATCCTTGTCTTATTATGACCCACGTTCCAAGACAGTCTTTGTTGGTGACGCTCTACAGGTTGCTGGTGGTGTAGCAGTGGCTGGTGACACCCGTTTGCTGTTTCCTTTTCCCGCCCTGGCTACCTGGGATAAGCCAACTGCTGTGCAAAGTGCCAAACGCTTGCTGGACTTTGAGATCGAGATACTGGCCAGCGGTCATGGCCTGCTAGCTTCCGGCAGCCAACAGATGCTGTCCCGAGCGGTTGGCAGGGCTGAACGCAAGCAATGAACTGCTCTACACTACAAAGAGCATAAGCAAAATAAACTTAAAACAGCTACGCAAGCTTAATATGCAACACTGAAACGATATCAAGAAAGCGTTATACTAGGCATGGCCTTATCAAATAGTCTGCCGATTGCTAGGAAAGGAGCAGGAATATGACGAATGGTAATACCCCTCCGGCCCCCCAGCCCAGCTACGAAGTACCCGGGCAGGGTGGATACCAACAACCACCAGCACCGCAAGCTAATTACGGTTATGCCCCGCAGGTCGTTCCGACCCGTCAAGGTTGGGGCAGTGCCCAAAAGGAACGCTGGGTAGCGGCTGCTTTGGCTTTTACTCTGGGGACGTTTGGTATTCACAAGTTCTACCTGGGATACAAGACCGAAGGCCTGATCATGCTGTTAGTATCAATTGTCGGTGGTATCTGCACTCTTGGTGTTGGCCTGACAGTGATGCTGGTCATCTCGTATATCGAGGCTGTCCGCTACCTGATAGCAGGTGATGAAGGGTTCCAACGCACCTATGTGCAAGGCACTAAGGGTTGGTTGTAAAGGAGCCTTCATGTATCAGTTATCTGCACTGGATAACGGCATCAGGGTCATCTCCGAGCGCATGGATAACGTGCGCTCGGTTTCTATCGGCGTTTGGTTCAAGGTTGGCTCACGCGATGAGCTGCCTGGCCAATATGGTCTCTCGCATTTCTTGGAGCATATGTTCTTCAAAGGTACAGCAAAGCGTGACGCTTTAGCCATCTCCCAGGATTTCGAGTCGCTGGGAGCTGATCAGAATGCCTTCACATCCAAGGAGTACACCTGCTATTACGCTCGGGTGGTCGATGACAAAATCGAGCCGGTGATCGAGATTATCGCCGATATGCTGACTGGGTCGCTATTTAGTCAAGACGATATTGAATCGGAACGCGAGGTGGTCATCGAAGAGATTGCCCGCACCGAGGACAGTCCGCAAGACTACATCTTCGAGATTTTCGGAGAAGCAGCGATGCCTGGGCACAATCTGGGTCGTCAGATCATCGGCAACCGCCAAAGTGTCGGCAGCTTCATGCATCAAGACTGCCTGAGCTACCACCAGGCCCACTACCACGCTGCAAATTGCATTGTAGCGGCAGCTGGCAATGTCGACCACGACCACTTGCTGGAGCTGCTGAATAAGTATCTAGGAGCCATGCCTGGTGGTCTCAGCACCTTGCGAGAAGACCTGCCAGTCACCCCCGACCCGTTTGTCTTGCAGCAAAAAGAAACCGAGCAGGCCCATCTAATCTATGGTTTACCGGGAGTGACGCTCGATGATGATGACCGCTTTGCGGCAGCACTGCTGGATGCGGCTTTAGGCGGTGGTATGTCGTCACGGCTATTCCAGGAGATTCGGGAGAAACGCGGCTTGGCTTATGCGGTCTTTGCGACCACGATCTCATATGCTGATGCCGGCAATATGGTGGTTTACGTCGGCACGCGTCCAGATAACCTGAGCGATGTAGTCAGCATCATCCATTCCGAGCTGCAGAAGATGCTGGATCATGGCATCACTGCTCAGGAACTCCAAAGGATGCAGGACTACCTGATCGGCCAGACTGTCTTATCCCAAGAATCTACAGCATCACGGATGATCACCCTGGGGCGCTTTCTCGTCTTAGACCAGGAACTACTGACCCTCGACCAGATTATCGAGCTCTACCGGGCAGTGACACTAGATGACATCAACCGTGTCGTGCAGCGTTTCTACCACGAGCCTCCGACCTTAGCGGTGATCTCGCCAGCTCAGACTGACCAGCTGCAAGTAGAACTAGCCAAGCTGATTAAATAGGTGGTTTATAGCGACAGTGGCTGACAGCGCCTAAGCTTGTCTATATTGGCTTGGCGCTTTCTGATAGACAGTATTTGCTTGACAACACAGGCTTGACGGCATCAGCTTAGAGGTATCAGCTTAACGCTTTAAAGGAGGAGGAGATTAATGATTCGGGTATTATTCAATGGTTACCAAGGGCGGATGGGTCGTACCATCGTGCCCGTGCTTGATGCTCAAGATGATATCGAGTTGGTAGGAGTCTCAGACATCACATCCAGCGAGGACATCTTGACCTTAGCTTCCGGGTCTACAGTACCAGCCTTCGATGATCTGGCTAATGCCTTAAGAGCTACTGAGCCAGCGGTGTTGGTTGATTTCACTGCGCCGACTGCCTTGGAAGGATCACTACGCATTGCCTTACCGCTCGGGGTGAACTGTGTGGTTGGTACAACCGGTGTCTCTCCGGAGACCTTCGCAGAGCTTTACCAGCTGGCTCCAGACGGTACCACACTGTTCTGTGCTCCGAACTTCGCCATCGGTGCGGTGCTGATGATGGCCTTTGCCCGCCAGGCAGCTGCCTACTTCAAGGATGTCGAGGTCATCGAGTTCCACCACAATGGCAAGAAGGATGCTCCCAGTGGCACTGCTATCACAACCGCCCGGCAAATGGCTGCCATCCGCCAAGCGGCTGGTGTGGTTTCTGAGAGCCCCGGCAGTGAAAGCGAGCTGGAGTATAAGGGAGCTCGTGGCAGCAGTGTCGACGGGGTACCTGTGCATGCTGTACGGGCCTCTGGATTCGTAGCTACCCAAGAAGTCATCTTCGCTTCACCCGGTGAGCTGTTACGGATTACCCATGACAACATTGACCGAGCATCCTACCTACCGGGCATACTGTTAGCAGTGCGAGCAGTAGAGAAACGCTCGGGTTTGATTATCGGTTTAGAGAATCTACTAGACCTGTAAGACAGTCAGGTCTTAAAGGCAGTTTTGTGGCGGTATAATCAAAAAAACCAGTGTTTTGCTCTGCTTATACCATAGACACTAGATAATAAGGAGGAGAAATATGTCAAGAACACCACCCTTTGGCCGGTTTATTACGGCGATGGCAACTCCCTTTGGTCCTGACCTGGAGCTTGACTTAGACCGTGCTCAGGAGTTTGCCGTCAACCTGGTCACTCGAGGTAATGATGCCTTAATCATTGCCGGTACCACTGGTGAGTCACCAACCGTCAGCAAGGCAGAGAAGCTCGACCTGTTCAGAGCGGTGTTGGCAGCTCTGCTTGGTAAAGCTCCAGTTATTGCCAATGTCGGAGGTAACAATACTGCCGATTCGGTAGCTTTTGCCCAGGAAGCTGAGGCCTTAGGTGTCGACGGGCTGATGGCAGTGGTTCCGTACTACAACAAACCCCCACAAGAAGGTCTTTATCAGCATTTCAAGGCGATTGCCCAGGCAGTCGATATCCCCGTTATCCTTTACAACATCCCTGGCCGTTCGGTAATCAACATGGAAGCCGCCACTACTTTGCGTTTGGCTTACGATTTTGAGAATATCGTAGCAGTCAAAGAGGCCTCCGGTAACCTGACTCAGATTGCCGACATTGCTTCTAACGCTCCAGAGGGCTTTCGAGTCTACTCCGGTGACGATGAGACCACTGTGCCCTTGATGGGGCTGGGTGGATATGGTGTTATCGCCACCATCGGTAACCTGACCCCCGAGCGTATGAAGGAAATTGTCGATTCAATGGCTGAAGGCGAGCATACCAAAGCCTTAGCCTGCCATCTCAAGCTACAACCTTTGATGAAAGAGCTGTTCGTAACCTCCAACCCGATCATGTTGAAAGCCGCTTTGAAACTGGCTGGCTTCTCTATTGGTGGCGTGCGTCTACCACTTGTTGATGCCACCGCCGCCCAGATCGAAAAACTGGAACAGGTGATGCAGTCAGTTGGTGTCATTGAGTAGCTGTTCACCGACAGGAATAACAAGATGAATAGCGATAGTAAACAAGGCCGCACACCGCGTGATCGGTCTAGTCGCAATACCGACCACCGTAACTGGTCTAACAACAAAGTTCAAGTAACCTCAAAGCCACTGAAGATCATCCCCTTAGGCGGCTTGGATGGCATTGGCAAGAACATGACGTCGCTGGAGTACAACGGCCAGATGATTATTATCGATGCCGGGCTGATGTTCCCGGATGACGATCATCCCGGAGTCGATCTGATTTTGCCTGACTACTCCTACCTGGTCGAGAACGCCCAGCGCCTGAAAGCCATCATCATTACCCATGGGCATGAAGACCATACTGGGGCATTACCTTACCTGTTAAAAGACCTTGGCCGCCAGGATCTACCTATTTATGGATCAAAACTGACCCTCGGCCTGATTGAAGGCAAGCTCGCTGAGCATCGAATCAAGAACCCACCTTTTCGCGAGGTCAAAGCCTCCGAACAATTAACTATAGGAGATTTCAAAGTAGAGTTCTTCAGTGTCAACCACTCTATACCTGCTGCCTTGGGTTTGTTTATCCGAACCCCTGCTGGCAGTGTTCTACACACTGGTGACTTCAAGCTCGATCAGACTCCAATTGATGGTGTGTTCACTGATTATCAATCGATCACCCGTTTCGCAGAGAGCGGTATCGACCTGATGCTTTCTGATTCAACAAATGCGGTTAACCGCGGTTTCACCCAATCGGAGGCTGAGGTCGGTAAGGTTTTACAATCGATTGTCAAGAATGCTGAGAAGCGGGTAATTGTCGCGGCCTTCTCCAGTCATATACACCGTATCCAGCAGGTCTGTGATGCAGCAGTAGCCGCTGGTCGCAAGATTGCTGTGACCGGTCGCTCGATGCTCACAAATACCCAGATTGCTCAGGAACTGGGTTACCTGCGGGTTCCCGCTGACAGCATCATCGATGCTTATAATGCCAAAGACATTCCTCGCAACGACATCGTCATCCTCTGCACCGGCAGCCAGGGAGAGCCGCTCTCGGCTCTGGCCCGGATGGCCAATGGCGAGCATCGCACGGTACCTATCGAAGCTGGTGATACGGTGATTATTTCAGCCTCACCGGTACCGGGTAATGAAAAAGCAGTGACCCGGGTCATCAACGCGCTCTCCAAAATCGGAGCAGAAGTCTACGACAAGCAGCGCGACTTGGTACATGTCTCCGGGCATGCCAGTGCTGAAGAGCTGAAGCTGATGATGGTGATGGCTCGTCCACGCGGGTTTATGCCGGTGCATGGGGAGACCCGTCACCTGCGAGCACATGCCAAACTAGCAGAAGATGTTGGGGTGTCCCGCAAATCCATCTATGTACTGGAGAATGGTGATTGCCTGTTGATGGAAAATGGCAAGCTGCGCCGTGGCGAGCCAGTGGAAAGTG
>JGI24696J40584_12961559_pt1 | contig 20897 bp, 15 predicted proteins | sample TergutCo191P4_FD_40584 | JGI IMG/M metagenome (IMG submission 40584)
ATCGGCATCAGGAACATTCAACGAATACCTTCCGTCAATATCAGTCGCAGTGCCCATGTTGGTGTTTTTCACGCGAATGGATACACTAGGAAGCGGATCACCGGCATCGGACACAACACCGGTAATGGTGATGCCTTGTTGCGTCGTTCCCATATAATGCAAATCAGTTTCGGCATAAACAGAAAAGGTTGATGCCAAAAAACATAAGCACAAAAATTTGATTGATAAAATTAATTTCATATTTTTCTTGAATGATTATTAATTGATTACTAATTAATCTCAATTGTTTTGAGAATCATGTTCAAACGTTTCTCGTTGTTTGTTGAAAATCCTGCTTTGACAGTCGTTTCAAATTGTGCATTTTTCTTTTTTTTATTCATAAGCAAATTATTTAAAGGTTAATGATAATAAATGTTATTTCTCTTTCTCTATTTTTTTATTCTTTTTCCAGCCTTACCATGGTTAACTTAATTGTCAAAAAGTGTTTTTTATCAGTAAAATCACCAATGGCGAATTGTTGATTTATCATCATATTGTAAGTACAAAAGTACGTTGATAATATACGATATTACAATTTATATTAGTAATAAAGTATATTATATTAGTAATTTTTCTACTTATTTTCTTCTTATCTCAAATATGTAGGTATCTTTCAATTTAGGGGCTGCCACATCGAAATTGATTCGGTAAATGGTATCACCCCATTTGACAAAGATTCCCTGATCTTCTTCTGTTTCGAGCTTGACCTTTTCTACCTTGGCTGTCATCTGTTCGGCATTATATTGTACAACAAAATCAATGACTTTCCCCTCTTTATTTTTGAAATGAATGATTAGTTCGCCGGGAGTTGTTATTTCAGAAGGATAACAAGTCATTAGGTGTTGTACGACAGAAGTGGCTTTTTTTAAGTCAACCGCGTCTCTAATTTGTACATTTCTCCCGCGATTGAGCGTTACGGTACGTTTCCATGTATTAATGTTAGCGTTGGAGGGATAGGCTTTGGCTAAATCCAAAGAAAAAGTAGCAATGGAATTGTTTACTTTATAATTTACATTCGATGCCTTATATGTGATTCCCGAATTTTGCTTTACCCCGTTGATAGTTGGAACATTATGATAATCTGAACAATTGAACCATATTTCATACCGTCGAGGGCCATCGAAAGTACGGATAGAATAGGTTCCGCGTCCAACATCAATCAGGAGAGGTAATCCATCATAGAATACAACATAGTTACCAATATCATTATGGTTGTGGCTTTCTTCATTGTTCCCACCTTTGGCAGCGAGGTAAAACCCGGTAGTTGAACCCTGCTGGTCACGCGCTATCATCACTTGTAAATCCGGTAGCCACACATCTTTGGGTAAAGGCAGACGTTGCGTTACTCTTTGAAAATCATCTTGGATAAACAACTCAAAAAGATTACGGAAATAATGATTACGACTAATTGATTGATTTTCATTCGAACGATAAAACGCGCCGAAATCCATCATATTCTGATCCTTGATGTCTTTACCATAACGGTATATCATGGAAGCCGCCATAACCGGCTTGGAATCGGCATCTGCAAAGTTCAGGAAATATTCTTCACTGATTTGTGCACGGTAGATGAATCGTCCCATGTTACGAAATCGTTCATCATCAAATACATAGCTGAAAGCATTGCGACTGGCAAGATTAAGTAATGAAGCATTGTCGTAAAGCGATGCAGCAGCGGCTCCCCAATAGCTTGGACCTTCATCACAACCACCATCCTGCGGATAGGGATTGAGAAATTCGTCGAGCACCTGCAATGCCCTTCCAATCATCGTGGCGCGCCGGGTATTGTCTTTTTCAAGTAACAACACAAAGTTGATCCAGTTTGAACATATCCATGGATTCCAATTGTTTGGCCCCCGTCCGCTTTCTGACTTACTCATCCATCCGTGATGTTTATTCATCAATGGTTCCATCAATCGATAATTGACCTCATTGAATATACGTTTACGTATTTGTGGCGATATGGTATCTAATTTATCGCCCAAAAAATAATCGATCCATGATAAAAGCGCACCGGTTTCAGCAGCAAAAAGGTCAACGAAAGGTTGTGATACATCCATTAAGCCGGATATTTCGGGAGTTTTAGGCAAATGTGCAGAAACACCCCACCACGATTCTTCGCAAATAGCCCATACCCCGTTGATGATCTGGTCGATAAACCGGCCTTTATTTTCAGCAATTTCGGCTAGTAGCAAGGTTCCCAATACGGTTCTTCGCTGGTAACTGACTGCCTGATACTGAATTGTATTACCCGTGCGGGCAGTCAATAACGATAAGGTGGCAGGAATAGTTGGCCAATTGTAGTCGAGATACTTTTCGCCACTCCTTATGTGTGCCTCCAGCAGTTTGCGGTCAGCACGCGCCCAACTTGGACGGTCATCCAAACGTGGGAATGGCGTCCATTGCGATTGGGGGATCAAAATGTTTTGCAACTCCTGTGTTGTGTACTTACTGCTAAACAGATTCTGATCCTGCTGAGCTGATACAGTCATCCATACAAAGAGTATCGTGAGAGTTAATGTAAGTTTGTTCATGATAATTATTTTATTTTACAATTTGGTAATTTGGACATTCCGGAACATGAAAGGATTGTTACTCACAATCAATGGTTTACCGCTTTTAATGGTTAGATTGGAAATGATGACTTCTTCAGTAATCGTATATGGATACTTTTCAACAAAAGAATCGTTATTATACAAAGGGTTGAAGCAGGCGAATATTTTAGGCCCTTGATATCTTTCGATTGTGTTATTATCATTGATAATCAGACCATCTATCGTTATTTTTCTTGGCAGGAAGCATTTATATCCGAAGTCGTGCATACCAGAATAACTTCCGGTAATCAAAAAAACATCAGACTTCTCTCCATTTAATGGATTATATTCACAGTTACGAATGATAATTTCACCTTCGAAAGTACTCCCATAATCTTCACGTAAATTCATAAAATTCCATCCGAATACTTTTGAGTTTTCCATGAGAAATATCCCACTACCGATGATATTAATCCCCTGATGTCCGATAATGGAATTTTTAATGGTGGCATTTGACACACCCATGTGTGCGTCGAAGCGCGAAAACTCCACATTGTTTAAAGTTAGGTTTTTAGAGTAATTCGATGTGAAAATTCCCCACAAATTTTTGTCATGTATATCATTGACTTGCTTGCAGTTCTTGTATGTTACATTGGTCGAACTACTCACATTTGTATCATAAGTGCCTTGCTTAACCGGCACATTTGCACTACCTATAGCCCAATAGACCTTATGCCCGGACAATTTACAGTTTTGTACTGTTACTTCCGTACATCTTGCAATATTGATGAAACCTTCATAGGGTGAGCCTTGGTCGAGCTCATTTGTGATTATATGGTAGACCTTGTCAATTACTACTTTTGAACGTCTTATTCCAATACCTCTTGCATAGTACGTTGCTCCCGGTTTACCTTGATTTGCGATGGTTGTGAAATATCCACCTTTAATGGTTAGCTGTTCGTCGTCAATGGGATAAGCTGTTAATCGGGATATATTGTTATAGTCCCAAATAATAGGCGCCTTCAAATCCACATTACCATTTTTGTCGACCACAAATACATCAATTTGTGGAGTTCCTTTGTTTTGATTTAATCCTTCACGAATGTAACGCATAGTGAAAGTGTCGGTTGCTATCATAACTGAAGCATATTCAAGCGATAAATCGAGCTTTATCTGATTTTTCTTAAGCGTTTTCACTGTTTTTATCTCGGATACAGGAAGTTTTGTTTCAACACTAAATATATTACGTCTGCTATTTTCGACATGTTTATCGTCGATGATGAACTTAGCATCGCCCCAATCCGTGTCGGTTTGTATCTGGGCCGTTTTATCAGCGCCACCGATATAATAAGTCGCACCTGAATTCGCTTTGACGGGTATTCCAGTCTTATTAGCAGCGTCATGAGCTTTGATAATTGCATCGAAGTCATCAGTAATACCATCACCGGCAGCTCCAAATTCACTGTAACTAATGTATTGTTTTTTTTCAATACAAGTAAATAACAGCACGACTAATGATAAATAAAAAATGTATTTCATAATATTGGTTTATAGATTTTTAAGATATTATCTCTATCTTGAATTACCGGCAGATGTTATGGATCAGGTGGTAGGCTTCAAGCTGTTCTTCCGGCGTGCTACAATAAGTGACTACAATGAGTTTCATTCCAGGACGCCAAAGTGTACGAACTTGCCTTTCAATCACGTCCAATCCGCCTACAATCCGGGCATTGACTACTATTTCGCTACGAGCGAATGATTCGGCGAAAGGTTCACATGGATTGGGATCAGGATCGGTTTCTGATGAAAATGCGCCATCTATACAACGTAACCCTTCTATTTCCCGGACAGCAGGAATGTGTTTTGTCCAGTTCCCGCATGTATGAAACACAGGCCCTCCGAACGAATTTCCTACCTTACAAAAAGAGGGTAACGCACATTCGACGTATTGTTCGTTAGAGAGCATTAATATATTGTCATCACTTTGTCCATATCCCGCAAAATTGCGAGCAGAGGCAAACCCATGTCCCGGATTGACTAAATTGTTACCGATCCGTGTTTTCTGTTCTTTCATAAAATCTATGATCAGCACTGCTAAACGGTCGAGGAACTGTCTTACTCCTTCCGGGTCAAAAATAATGTCCATCATCAGATTGTTTGTGTTGACAATCATGGTAGAAGCGCTCAGTGGTGATTGAGCGTCGGCAAATGACATTGGGAGTCCGTTGGTTTCGTTCAAAAAATAATCTATCATTTCGAGCGTATGACGTCCTATTTGCGTTTGGGAAATGGGCATGGGGTCATAAGACAGTGCATCAGCCACCGTTTCGAAGCGGGTATGGACGACTGGGGCTTGTCCCGGAAACCAGATGTAATCAGCGCCGAAAGCAGACGCTGTTGATCCGATACCATACCAGGGTTCAAGAAAATTAGGGATGTCGGCTTCAAAATTCATACTTGTTCGGAGGCATCCTAACTGCCATTCGAGTGACTGTAGCATATCCCGACATCCATCACTGAATACCTCTGCCGCACGGAATCGTCGGTATACAGCTACTCCTTCGGAAACGGTAGCAAAGGTATGGGTACGTTCCATTAATTTGGCTTCGTAATCCGTGTATTCGACCATGTCAAATCCGGAAACTGGAACAGGCACAATCTCGGTTGCCTGAGCATCGCGTTTGTTAATGTCAAATTTCATATCATTTTTTGGAAATTGTTAAACAATACAAATGAAGGGTTTCTTTTGGATGTATTATAATCTGTTTTGATGTTGGCGACATAGGAACACTAAACTGAATGAGTGTATGACGTCCTTTCGATTGTGCCGAATATTCCAACGGCTTATCAGCGGTGTCGAAAACATCAAAAGAGGGTATTCCACCGGAGGGCGAACCACATTCAAGTAAAAGAGTGTAGGTTCCCGTAGGGAGATTGTTGCCCGAAATAGTCGTTAATTCCAACATGATGGGTATAGCTGAGGCAATATACTCATCTGTAGCCACAAACTGTGGATTATGTTCCATTTGCAACTCTTTTTTTCCTAGTATCCGCCATAGTATTTTATCATCATCTACAAACCAAGAGTATCTTCCGGGACTTTGTGCAAGGCTGTCATGTTGCGTTTCTGCGAACCGGTAACGTACAGGCTTTAATAATAACCTTTGCTCCATGTTTACATAGTCGGGTAAGAGTCGTGTTCCCATCGAAAACACAAGGCATTTTTCGCTTTGTGTCGCCGGCCCTTTTAGTAATATTTTTGCATAGTTTGCTATCACTTCTTCGCAATTTGTCTGCTGCATTTCTTCCAGAGCCTCATTTATATTATTTGTTGCCAGCGCATCAAAAGCACGGTTGAAATGCTGATGATTCCTGAAAAAATCTATGTAAAAATATTCCATTTCATTGAAATATTCCAAGAGATTCCGGTTACGGTTGATTTTACTGAAATCTGTTTTTTGGAGGATATCTAACCTGCTTTGCGCTCTGTGGATAATTGTATCAGGATTTTCCAAGTCATCCCTGCCGGTTTTCGATCCTCCGAGATCCATAAAATGGTCGCTTGTTTCGCGTCCAAACATGGGGCCTTGCGTAATCCATGCGTAAAAATAATCATTCAGTGAGGATGATTGGATGCCCCAGTGCTTATCGGTGAATGAGTTGATGGTAGCCGGTAATTTTTCGTTTTTAGTGCGGTTCCATACCTGACGCGACAAACTGCTGAAATATAAATCTAATGGAAAAGTTGTCCAATGTATGATACCGAAACCGGAAGCCTTTCTGTTATACAGCCTATCGGCAAAGTCATCGAATGGGGTGTAGGGTCTTCCGATGTAACGGTGGTCGTCATGGTGCGCCCATACGATGGGTATGAGTTTACGTTGTTGTCCAATGCTTTCCAATTTTTTCCGACTGGCTTCGTATTCGAAATTTATCCACCAATCTAATGGAATGAATCCTACATCTTTGGGAATAATATGGTTTGAAGGAACCATATCGTCCCAACCCCACGAGCCATACAATAGTTCAATATCTTGAAATCCAAGTTCTTTGAATGCTTTTTGATAGGCTTCTACTATCTTAGAAATGGCAAAAGTGGAAACCGATCGATTATCGTCCAATACTTCCCATTCCCGCGCTAGCATTTCATAATATTCTGTTTGCCATTTTAAAGGCATGTTCCCTTTTCTGATGCTTCGCCAGGGTGTAACATCATGCGACCATCGTACCCAAAGCGCTAATTTGCCAATATAGGGATAATCATTCATCAGTTTCTTTACCTGCGCTTTGTAGAATGCATATCCTTCAGTTTCTTCTGGATTGGCAAGCCAAAATTCACCCACACGGAAACGTGCACTGAGTGGTAATGAAAGGATGATATTTTGCGGATTGGCAGCCCATGTGTCGATGTCATGTGCATAGATGATCCCCATACCCTTACTATGTGCATATTCCATGACCTGTTGCATCAATCTGATGGCCGCTTCCGATCTTTTATCAGCAGTCACTTTGGCTGCTTCGGAACCTAAGATAGCTTCATTGAAAATACTGCCTCCAGGCAGTCTTCTGACATCATTTACGTGTTGTCCGCTCCAGTCGCGTCCGGAAACCGATGTGTTCATAAACCCTACCGGTTTTACAAGTCCATTCATCTCAAATTGAAACATGGGATTATTGCCGTACGCATGGACCATAATGGTGTTGTAACGCATTTTCGATGATTGATCTATCCATGTCTTCCAATCTTTAAAACTCCATCCGGAACAACCGCTCAGGAAATTATGCCAGTTGAAGACTATGCGCTCATTCACTAACGGGTAGTCGGTCATATCCCAGTCATCAAATCTGATACTTTTCTTGATAGGAGGTTGGGTGTCATATGAAAAGTAAAAGCCATAACCGAGATTTTCCAATAAGGCATATATAGCATCGATTGCTGCTCGGGGCGTAGCGCCCACGATTACTTTTTTTACAAGATTCATTCCGGTAATCGACTCAATCCTAAAACCGTTATTTTCCGGTTGACGTATTTTGCCTTCAAAGACTGGGTCTTTGTTGAGTGAGGCATAACATCCGACTGCAATAAACTGATTTTTAGGAAGTTTTCCAGTGACTTCAAACGAATAACCCGTGAATAACCTTGAAAGATATTCATGTAAAATCAGGGCAGCTTGTATTTCCAACGGGTCGGCTCCCGGTGCATGGTATATAACTATTTTCTCGCGCGCAATCGATTGAAAAGAAAACAGGCTGACAAAAAGTAAAACAGATGTTATTGTTTTTTTCATATTGGTTGATGCAATTAAAATAATAGATTATTTATTAGCTTTTAACGCCTGAATTTTAACACTGTTGCTTCCAGTCAAGTTTCGATTTTCAAAATCCATAATAATCCTGGTTAGCGAATTTCCCCATGCCATTTGTAATTGTCTGTCGTTTACAGAAATGATTTCTGTTTTTGCTTTCAGTTTGGAAACGTCATAAATCATTTCCAGCACAAATCCCTCACCTTCGAGTCGGATGATACCTGGTTTGGTAATGGTAGCTTTACACGACGTCATGAAATGAAGCGACGTTCCACCTTTGTTTTCGGAAAGGACATATTTGTCGCTGATAACAAAGTCTTTACCACGATTAAGATGATAACTGCGTTGCCAAGTTTTTACGGCGGCTTCAATAGGGTAAGCGCCCGCAATATCTACTGAAAAAACAACTGTTTTAGCAGATGACTTGAATGAAACGTTGTGTGCAGCGAATTGTTGGCCATTTTTTTGGTCAATACCGTTGATCGCAGGTAAGTTGTGATAACCTGACTGCATCGTCCAGATGGAGTAACGTTCGTTACTGAAAGTCTGACGGGTATAAGTTTCCACACCAATATCGATAAGAGAGGGTTTGCCATTATAATAAAGAATAAAAGTACCTACATCGTTGTGATTGTGACTTTCGTTATTATTTCCGCCCTTAGCGGCAAAAAAGAAACCCTGGCGGCTGTTTTCCTTGTCGCGTGCTACTAAAAACTGCAAATCAGGTAGCCAACTTTCAGCTAATAGCGGTTCAATTGCATATGCAGAAACAATTTCTTTTGCATCAAAAAGATCGTGGAGCACCTTTTCCAATGTTCTATGTAAGTGTCCTAATGGTACATTGTTGGCAAAATCTCTTTTCTGTGCATAGAAAGTGCCAAATCCCTGCATGATTGGGTCATTGATTGCCTTTCCGTAACGGTATACAACGCCCGGTTCGATTCCGCTTTTTGCACCACCATCGGCGAAATTCACGAAATAAGGATCATTGATATAGGCACGATAAATATAACGTCCGATATTCTTGATAAGTTCGTTTTGAAAAATATCTATCTTGCCCCCTGTAACGGCATGTAATGTCTCTAACCCTTCAAAAAGTTTGGCTCCGGCGTGACCCCAATAGGTTGCTCCTTCATCACATCCGCCATCATCTGGATAACCGTTAATGAACATGTCAATAGAACGTATGGCCTTGAATATATTATCCTCACGTTTTTGCCGGTCGGTTTCCATCAAAAGAATACATTGCATCACGTTGTAGTTCACCCATGGATTCCAGTTATTGACTTTTTGTCCTCTGAAACCCATCCACCCGATGTCTTCACGTGTGTAATAAGGATCAAGAATACGCATCTTGATATTTCTTCGAAGCTGTTCGGAAACGAATGGGTTAATTTTATCAAATTCTGCAGAAAAATAATAATGTACCCACGATAATAAAGCGCCGACAGTTCCTGAACGCAGGTCAATTACAATATCGTCAGGATCAGGTAATCCGGCGCCTTTTTTTTGCAGTTTGAGATGAGCGGCCAATACCCAGGTGGATTGTTCACAAAATGCCCACACACCATTCATCATTGCTTCAATGAAACGGCCTTTACCCTCGACCAATTCAGCTAAAGCCAATGCCTGTACTGCATTTTGACGTGTCCACTGCAACTGTTCTTGGATTTGATAGTCTCCTGAGCGGGTAAATTCCAAATAATCGGAGGCTTTAATGACCGGCCATTCACAGGCAAGGGCTTTTTCGCCTTCCTTTATAATATTATCGCGTACACTTTGCGGAAGTGACTCCCAAGCTATACGGTTGGTATAGGCAGGGTATTTCACCCATTCTGTGCCGTTTGCCAATACTTGTGACAGTTGCTGACGTGTAATACAGTTTCCAAGAAGATTACGGTCAAAGGCACATAAGTTGACTATAGACAAAAAGAATAGAATGATAGTTGAAACAAATTTGCTGTTCATAACGATAGTGATTATGATGAACTGAGTTAATTATTAAAATGGAATTCAAGCATTAATTACGTTCCAAATAACGTATCATTGCTTCAATATAATAATAATCGGCATAAGTAAGCGGGACATCTACTTCAGAATTGCCGGGCAATGAACCCACCGAATGTTTCAGAATGAAATTAGAATTGGCCCCTTTTTCCGCAAAATATTCGGGCGATGACAACGTGCGGATCTGTGTTTCGGCTACAGCCATATAGGTTTTTGCCAAAGCTACATCCACATAACCGCTTAATTCGATCAACGCAGAAGCAATGATGGCGCCGGCAGAAGCATCGCGTAAAGCATTGGGTATGTCGGGAGCATTGAAATCCCAGTACGGGATCTTGTCTGCCGGCAGATTGGGGTGATTCAATATATAACCGGCAATATTTTTGGCTTGTGTCAGGAATCTCTGTTCTTTGGTTTCGCGGTACATCATCGTATAACCGTGTAAACCCCATGCCTGCCCGCGCGCCCATGCCGATTCGTCAGAAAAACCTTGATGTGTGTTTTTCTTATCGGGTAAACCGGTGATGGTATCGTATGAAACTACATGCCAGGTACTGTAGTCTTTCCGGAAATGGTTTCTCATTGTCACATCGGCATGTGAAATACACATATCTCTGTACCGTGGATCGCCTGTTTCTTTCGATGCCCAGAAAAGCAGTTCCAAGCATACCATGCCATCAATGATAACAGGGTATTGCCATCCTTTACTTTTATTTTCATTCCATGACTGAATACAACCTACTTTATGATTGAAACGGCTGGCAAGTGATTCGGCGCCTACGAGTAAAATATTTCGATAGGTGGTATCACTTGTAAGACGGAAACCATTCCCGAAACTGCAATAAAGCATTAACCCGATATCGTGATATCCCCTTTCATTTTTTGCGTTCTCTACACGGGCTGTGAAGTCGCGGGCATATTCCAGTATACGTTTGTCGTTGCTGTTTTCGTATAGATACCACAGCACTCCGGGGAAATAACCGCTACACCACCAACTCCAGTTACTGGTAACAAGCGTACCTTGTGCATTTGTGCTACGCGGAAATTTACCGGGCTGGTCGATAAGCGATTGCGCCATTAGTTCACTCTGTTGTTTCGAACGCTCGAGACGATCTTTGATTAAGGAATCCATTGACTCCTGTTTGGGTCCGCATGAAATTACTAACAAACTAATCATGCCTGAAATGGTTAAAAATGACTTTTTCATGTTGTTCAACTTATTATTTGTTTGATTTAATGTTTAACGAGTTATATTTTTATTATTTTTCCGTTATCTTTACATTGCGAAACATAAACGGATTGTTGCTTTTGATAAATGATTTACCGCTTTTTATTGAAAGATTTTTTATTTCGATTTCCTTGGTAATTACATACGGATACTTTTCAACAAAAGCATTGTTCGTATATTCATTATTAAAAGGAGCAAAAATTTTCGGTCCTAAATAATCATCCGGATGGTTGATATCGTCAATGATTAGACCGTTAATCATTATCTTTTCCGGCATGAAACAAGTATAACCAAAATCATGCTGCCCAGAATAACTTCCGTTAATCAAAATGACGTCCGATTGCGCTCCATTACGTGGAACAAATTCACAGTTTTGAATAATGATATCACCATCCCATGTACTCCCGTAATCGCTGCGCAAATTAATAAAACTTGAGCCGCAGACTTTGGTGTTTTCAATAAAAAAAATGCCACATCCTATGAGATTAATGCCCTGATGTCCGAGAATCGAATTTCTTATTGTTGCGTTTGCCACGCCCATGTGAGCATCGAAGCGGGAAAACACCACAGACTCTAATGTGATGTTTTTTGAAAAATTAGAACCAAAAATACCCCATAGTTTCGTGTCATGAATATCGTTGATTTGTTTACAATTTCTAAAAGTCACATTGGTGGATCTGTTAACTGTAATATCATACGTTCCCAATGGAACAGGAACACCGGCGCTACCGTTAGCCCAATAGACCTTATGTCCTGATAGCAAACAGTTTTGTACCGTTACTTCGGTACAGTTTGATACAGTAATGAATCCGCCATAAGGTGCGCCATAATCAAGTTCGCCTTTAATGTCATGATATAGACCGTCAATCACCAGGTTTGAACGTGATATGTTAATACCTCTGGCATAATAGGGGTACAAGGTTGTAACTTCTAATTGATTGGCAATGGTCGTAAAAAATCCTCCGCTGATGGTAAGTGTTTCAGTTTCAATCGGATATGCAGTCATGTTGGTGATTTGGTTATAATTCCAAATGATAGGAGCCTTCATATCTACATTGCCATGCTCATCGACAACAAAAACATCAGTTTGCGGTTGACCATTGTTTTGGTTTATTCCTTCACGAATATATTGCATGGTTGTGTTGTCAGTCACAATTATAAATGAGTTACACTTCAAAGATAAGTCCAATTTCTCCTGGTTTTTTTTCAGCGATGTGACCGTTGTCACACTCGTTGAAGGAAGTTTTGATGATACATTGAAGACTTGGCTTTTTCGGTTTTCAACATCAATTTTAGAGTCATCTATAATAAACTTGGCATTGCCCCAATATGTGCTGGTTTGTATCTGTGCTGTTTTATTTGTACTACAAATGTAATAGGTCGCACCTGCATCTGCACGAACAGGTAGTCCAGCCTCATTTGCGGCGTTATGAGCTTTAATGATGGCGTCGAAGTCGTCGGTTACTCCATCACCAAGTGCCCCGTATTGGCTATAATAAATGTATTGTTCTGACTGTTGTTTGTCTGCATTGTTCATCGATTGCACATAGGTTGAAGATGAAACAATCATCACAATCCCTAAAAATATTCTAATAACATTCATCTGTTGTTTTTTTAAATTTTTATAACTTACAAAAAAATAGTTTTAACTACCATACCGCCAATGGCTTTGATTGATATTTTTTTACGGTTCCCTGTTTAAATACAGGAGATAATAGCACAGCAAGTGATTGATTATCTGAAACGCCGTCTAACTTTACAATCAACCTCTTCACACCTTCATTTTTACGTTCAGGTGGAGCTTGCTCGGCAGATTCAACTGAAAATGTTGCTTTTATGGGTTCACAAATTGTCGCAATCAGTTTTTTTCCATCCAAAGTCAATTCTGCCGTATTTCCCTTCAATTTGATATCGGCATCAGTCACAATTGCCCAGGTAATAGAACTTTTTTCGGGTAAAGTATATTCGTCACGGATAATTATGGCCTTGCGATTGCCCACCATTTTCAATCCCCGCCATACTTTCTGAGCATCTCTTTCATAGGCTTCAGTTAAATCAATGACAACGAAAGGTTCAGTAGTATTTACACTTGTCTTAATCATTTTTGCAGTCCCTGAAACCAACTGTTGATGACCATTGATAAGTGGCACACTATGGCTGAATGATGTGTTACGATAATACGTAAACCGTTTTCCATTTTCACGATGGTCGAAGTACCCCGGCATACTATACTCATCTGATCCCAAATCCCTGACCCATCGCACACCTAATGCATCTAATTCAAAATTTCCCAGATCCAGATGTCCATGGTTCACTTCATTGAATCCGGCTTTAATACCAACAAAAAGCGCATCAGGATCATTCCATGCACTACGGAAGACTGCTATTTCACTTCTACTGCGAAAATACTTGTCCAGATCAAATTTATTCTGTTGTGTTGATTTAGGTTGGTACCAAACAATATGCAATGCTGTGGCGTTCCTTGTTTTGAGCATATCATGCTCGGAATCAATAAACTGCTGATTATCAAACATGTTTCCTAACCAAAAGAAAATCGGACTGGTACCACGACGGCCTTTTTCACCGCTATCAGCATAATTCATAAATAATCCTGTAGGTCCTGTACAATATATCGGAAAATAAGCAGCCAACGAAAATCCCGAAATATTGGACAGCCCAAAATCAGTACCCAAAGCTGTTTTCAAGCATGATAATCCATAAACTGTATAATTAGTTGCATAATTCCAGTATCCAGGCCCTTCAGCCCACACGCCATCAGGAGCATATTCATCGATGGCCAGTGGGAGATAATTGACGGCTTGTGGAATAATCTTATATGAATAAACACTATCCGTTTTGGCAAGGGCTAACGAACCGATGATCATTCCACTGTTACAAACTTGATTCCAGTTATGATTTATATTTTTCCACCAACCATATGGCGCTCCGGCATAAGCGGCTAACCCCGGAATCAAACCTTTATGAATGATACCATAACGAATGGAATCGCGACTTTTATCATCCAGCCAGGAAAATAGCCAGTCGTAACCAACAGCAACAGCCGTGGTCATCTCAGCAACATCAAGAAAGTGTGTTGGATACCAGTCTGAAAAGCTACAGACATTTAACATATTATCTTTTACTGCTTCAGCATATTTAGGATCATTAGTCCAACGCCAAGCTGTGCCTAACGTAAAAATCCGACCAAGGCAATCTCTACTTGTATCCAGTAAATAATAAGTGGGAATCACACGCCGTAAAGGAGGTCTTTTAATCATTTCATCTGCTGATGATAACACTTGACGGACATATCGTTGCAATACAGTATCCGTTTCAGCCTGTTTTTTTAATTCTTTAACCCGCTCATCCGTCATGAAAAGCCGGGGATGCGGGGCAAGAATACGAGCACGAACATCTTGCTCCGTGATGGGTTTAAAATGTTCTTGAGAAAAACCTTTCAAGAAAAAGGAAAAACAGAAAATTAACAATAAGAAAAAAGTTTTCATACGATACATAATTAAAATAAAAAATAGTGTTGTAATATTCTTATAATAGCCCGTCTGTAGGAATGGCATCCATATCGTTATAATCCATATTTTCACCAGCCATTCCCCATATAAAAGTATAATTATTGGTTCCGGCGGCTGAGTGTATTGACCATACAGGAGATATCACTGCTTGTTCGTTTTTCATCCAAATGTGGCGCGTTTGGTCCGGCTGTCCCATAAAATGACATATCGCCTGACCGGGTGGTAATTCGATATAGAAATAGGCTTCCATACGGCGGGAATGTGTATGAGCCGGCATGGTGTTCCATATGCTACCAGGCTTTAATTCGGTCATGCCCATTTGTAACTGGCAGGTTTCTATTACTTCGCGAACCAGCATCCTATTGATGCGGCGGACATTCGATGTTTCCGGTGTTCCCAATTCGACAATTACCGCTTCGGCTTTTGTTACTTTGCGAGTGGGACAAGACTGATGGGCTGGGGTTGAATTGAAATAGAATTTGGCCGGTTGAGTGGCATCGTCACTTGAAAAAACGACTTCGTGATTGCCACAGCCTACATACAATGCTTCCTTGTAGTTAAGTGTGTATTCTACGTTGTCAACTTTTATTTTTCCCGCATCACCTACATTGATGATACCTATTTCGCGGCGATGAAGGAAATTAGGCGCTTTCAGCGGATCGATGGTTTCCAGCATAAGCGGTTTGGAGACAGGAAAAGCGCCTCCAACAATCAAGCGATCAAACATGGTATATACCAGATTGATCTCATCTTTTACAAAGACATGTTCCACCAGATACTCATCTCGGATTCTTTGAGTGTCATACTTTTTGGCGTCCGCCGGATGTGATGCATGACGGGTTTCATACTTGGTACTCATGATATAAATTATTTATGTTATTTAAAAAAAATATTGTTTTATAGATGATAATTTCTCAGGATGGATACCTACTCCGTTCAGGGTTGTTTTCCGATGTATGCCAAAATGCCGCCATCAACGTAGAGGATGTGCCCATTGACGAAATCGGAGGCCGGCGAAGCTAAAAAGACTGCCGGTCCTGCCAGATCTTCCGGATTACCCCAACGTGCTGCCGGGGTTTTTGCGATAATAAACGAATTGAAAGGATGCCCTTCAGCACGCAGTGATGCGGTTATGGATGTTGCGATATATCCCGGGCCAAGGCCGTTACACTGGATGTTATATTTTCCATACTCCGACGCAATATTGCGAGTCAGCATTTTTAACCCGCCTTTAGCTGCTGCGTAAGCCGATACGGTTTCACGTCCCAATTCGCTCATCATTGAGCAGATATTGATGATCTTACCTCCGCCTTTCCTGATCATACCCGGGATAACGGCTTTTGCCATGATGAACGGAGCATTTAAATCAACATCAATCACCTGTCGAAATTCAGCAGCCGACATTTCCGCCATTGGGATACGTTTAATGATACCTGCATTATTCACCAGTATATCAATAATCCCCACTTCTTTCTCTATATAGGCAACTAATTCGGTTACTGCGGCTTCGTCGGTTACATCACAAACAAATCCATAAGCAGTGATCCCTTTTTTCTTGTAAGCAGCTAAACCCGAATCAACTAATTCCTGCTTAATATCGTTGAAAAAAATAGTGGCGCCAGCTTCGAAAAGCGCTGAAGCAATTGAAAATCCGATCCCGTCAGAGCCACCTGTAACCAAGGCAATTTTACCTTTTAATGAAAATAATGTCATATTTTTACTTATGAATGATTGAACTAACGATCAGTGACGCATGAAAACTGTCAATGGTTGTTTTATTTTTTGCATATATCCATTGACGTAATTTATCCAGTCCAAATTGGATGCAAACCCCCATTTACTCCATCCAGCCCCAAAATAATAAGTAAACGGTTGATCGATATGACTTGTTGCCAATGCAAGTACATGTATGTTGTCCTGCACAATTTCTGATATTCCTTCAGGCAATATCACAGCAATGTATATCCAACCCGATGTCAGGTGGTCTTCTGCGTATGTTACACATCCGTTTTCCACATTTGTTACAAGTTTTCCCTGCCCCCCGTGCAATGCGATACCTGCAGCCAGTGTCAAAGCTTCTTCTTCTCCGTAATAAACGACAGTAGCTTTATTGAATTGGCTGTTTGCATCGATGGAAACGGTAAGTTTCTGTTTCAAGTTTCTTCCGTCGATGTTTACCGAATCGTAATTCAGGACAAATGTTGTACGTAACGGCCCATTATCCAATACTTTAAAAGATGAATAGGGTTTCCCCAACCATAACTTGCCGTCTTTGTACGGCGCTATGCCACCGGAGCCAAGCGTCCAACTTACATCATAACAATCCAATCCTTCTCCATGGTCTTCATGGTATGACTTTTTGTTGTTCAAATCGTCATAATAGAATTTGTTTATAATGAGAGATTCTGTCCTTTTTGCCCAAATATCAACTCCATTACTGATTGAGCCGGCCAAGGCGGGGCCATACATGCGAAAGGCAATACGGTTGTTTTCCCAGGCAAAGTCATCCAACCTTTCCGGAACATGTCTCCCGTAGGTGCGTGCTTCAAACGGGTAAGGCGTCCCTTTTCTAACAGTGTATTTTACCGAAGAAGATGCCGGTACATCTGCAGGAAAAATCAACGATTGAGGTTTCTCATTGCCTTCGTAAACCAACTGGTAAGGTACTTGCACACTGGCATGATCATGAATAATGATTATTTCTTCTGCAGACAGATTCAATTTATCAACAACTGTTTTCCAATCAATCGATACAATTTCGGCTGTCCTGTCTATTGACGAACCATTTTCCACTACGAGCACCCATTCTTTTTCATTACAAGCTCCTAATAATAGAACGATAAACGTAATCCAAATAGTATTTTTCATAAGCGACTAAGATTAATTACATGATTTTATATTTTCTAAATGCTTCTACTGAACTCATCCCTTTGAGGAGCGCTTTACGTACCTTGTTTTCTTTACGCGCTTTTTGGATTGCACCGGTAAACGACTCTTCTTCAGCCTGTTTAGGAATAATTAGAACACCATCCCTGTCTCCGAAAACAATGTCACCTGGGTTTACCAATATTCCCCCAAATTCGATGGGAACAGCATAATCGATCACTTTCCCCCTAACACCCTGATCCTGGGCATACCCTCCCATAGAAAAGGTAGGAAATTGCAACTTGAGAATTTCGTCGGTATCACGCGAAAAACCATCAACAACAGCTCCTGCAGCTTTTAAGTATTGGGCGCGGGTACTCATTAATCCACCCCATAAAGCATACGAAGGAGAAGAGCCTGTACAAATGTACACCTCGTTTTCACGGAGGCTGTCTAAGGCGTCGAACATTAATCCAAAAGGCTTTTTCATCAGAGAATTGTTCGATTTCTCCAATGGTTTACTAAAAATATCTGCTTCCAGCACTGGCATCGCTCTGCCGATAACAACCATATTCGATGACAATGGTTTGATACAGGCAGGCAGAAACTGATGATATAAACCCATTTTATCCATCACATCACCAACTAAGGCAGTGAAAAGTTCCTTTTTTGCAATGCCAAATAATTCTTCATCAGTGTTCCACAATTTGTTCATACAATTTCTTTTAAATCAATGGGTACTATTCTGGGAATAAAAATTTTCAAAATCAACCATACAAGCAGATACGAAAGGCTTGCATATGCAAATACAATATAATAACTACCTGTGGCTTCAAGAATAAAACCAACAAGTGGAGCGAATAGAATCCCGCCGACCGCTCCAGCGAAGCCAGCTAACCCGGTAACTGAACCAACGGCTTTTCTCGGATAAATATCAGATACGATGGTGAAAATATTGGATGCCCAGCCTTGATGCGCCGCTGTTGCCATACTTATCAGCAACACGGCAATCCATAAGTTAGACATATAGGAAAGGAAAAAAATAGGGACTACCATCAAGGCCATAATCAGAACAGTTGTTTTCCGGGCTTGGTCAACACTTCTTCCGATCTTCAGGAAAAACGAGGATAACCATCCGCCGCCAATCCCACCAATAGAAGAACAGGTGTAAATAATGATGAGTGGCAAACCCAGTTGTTGGATGTTCAAACCATGTTGCGTATGAAGGTATTTGGGTAGCCAGTACAGGAAAAACCACCACACGGCATCCGTCAGAAAACGGCACAGGCATATTCCTATCGTTTGTCTGTATGTCAACAACTTGAGCCAGGGTATGGAAACATTGGTTGTAGATTCGTTATCTGAGCGAATATAGTCTAATTCACGCTTGGTCAGATTTCTCGTTTTTTCGGGCGACTTGTAAATGGGTATCCAGAAAAAAAGCCAAAGGATACCGAGTAAGCCTGTAATAATAAATGCGGACTGCCATCCGAATGTTACAACCAAAAACGGAATCAAAAGGGGCGCAACAATAGCCCCGACTGTAGCGCCTGAATTGAATATTCCTGTGGCAAAGGCACGTTCCTTGACAGGAAACCACTCTGTAACTGTTTTAATAGCAGCTGGGAAATTACCGGATTCTCCCAAAGCAAGCCCAAACCGTGCAAAGATAAATCCCAAAACAGACGATGCCAGGGCATGGGCTGATGCAGCAAGACTCCAGACAAAAATAGCTATTGAATATCCGATACGGACGCCGAACTTGTCTAAGAAACGTCCGGTTATTAATAACCCCAACGCATACGCTATCTGGAATGCCATGATAATATAGCCGTAGTCTTTTTCCGTCCAGTGAAAAATATCCTGAAGATGTGGCGCTAATATGCTGATTATTTGTCGATCAATATAATTAATCGTTGTCGCAAAGAATAGTAGTGCACAAATCCTCCATCGGTAAGTTTTCATAATTGATGAATGTATTGTTGTTAAATCAGGGACAAAAGTACATCGGAATTTTTTGATATTAAAAATTATATTAGCGATTAATTACATCATATTAGTATAATCATTATATTTGCAGAAAATATTTCATTGATTTACTTTTTTATTATGTCTAAAGCGTCTTTAATCAGAATTAAGTATTCATTAGCAACAACCATAGATGTTACGAATGATGAGATTCCTTACTTTTATAATCCGCTCCATTATCACCCCGAAGTAGAACTAACTTTTGTAGAGCAAAGCTCTGGAATACGAATCGTAAACGACATGATGGAATCATTTGGTCCGGGAGACTTAGTGTTGGTTGGCGCTAATACACCTCATATATGGAAAAACGAACCGCAATATGACACTAACGGCGTAAAGATTAAAGCAAAGGCAATCGTGATAAAATTCTTACCTGATTTTGCCGGAATGGCTATTCTTGAAATCCATGAGATGTTGAATATCAAAAAGATACTATTTGAAACATCCCGTTATGGCATTAAAATTGAAGGCAGTTTACATGCTGTTATCGAAAAACAGATGAAAGCCCTTGTAAAAGAATCGCCATCAGCTCAGATTATCGATTTGCTGAAAATATTGAATACCATTGCCGAATCAGATGAATATCGTTTACTATCAAAGTATCCCATTACTAAGAAAGAGCGACCAGACAACAGGGAAACTACGGTTATATCCTTTTTACAAACACATTACCGGAGCCAGATTGAACTTGATGAGATTGCATCTATCGCTTGTATGCACAAAAATTCACTATGTCAATATTTTAAGCAGAAAACAGGAAAAACAATTTTTGAACTGTTACACGAAATTCGTTTGAAACGGGCTTGTGATTTTTTAGTGAATACTAATGACTCAATAGAATCAATCAGTTCACAGGTTGGGTATTTCAGCCAAACACTTTTTTATAGAAAATTTAAAAAATTGTATAAAATGACTCCGCTGGCTTATCGGCAACAATGGACAAAGGTCACGCCAAATATTCCTTGAACAATTTTTTAGTTTTCATTTTGCAAAAAAAAATCGTAACTTTGCGAAAAATTTGAGATTAAAACAGCTATTATGAGAAACTTATAAAAAATAGGATGATGCAAACGCGAAGGGAATTTTTACACTCAGTGGGAGCGCTTGGGACAGCAGGCTTTTTGAGCAGTTTGTCGTTTGAAGCATTTGGAGCTACCCCAAAAACGGATTTCAGGCCGTTGAAAATCGGTATGATTGCCGACATCCACCGCGACCTGACGCCCGACGCCGATGAGCGATTAGAAACCTTCATGAAAAAAGTGGAGGAAGAAAAGCCTGATTTTTTGATGAGTCTGGGAGATTTTGCACATGCGATTCCCTACAATGAAACCTTTGTTAAATGTTTTGCTTCTTCGGTCTC
>JGI24696J40584_12961557_pt1 | contig 20847 bp, 4 predicted proteins | sample TergutCo191P4_FD_40584 | JGI IMG/M metagenome (IMG submission 40584)
ATTCCGATTTAATGTGGTAAACGGCGCCGGAACCCCGACTGACCTTGCCTTTACCGCTAACGTTGTGAAAAACGTGATAGAATTAGCCAACGGCACAGTAACTTACGGTGAAATTGAGTTGGGTGTAACCGGAGGAGTATCGCCCTACACTTACACTATTGACGGCGGCGCCACTTGGAAAACAGTTTCCGGCACAAAAACCATCATCACTAATTTAGAAGAGGGTTGGTACAAAATTGAACTGAAAGATGCTTCAAACTGTACCTACACCGTGAATTTGGTAAATATTTCCCGCGAACCCAAAGCGATAGATCTGTTAGATTGTAGTACAATGAAAAACAGAACTGCGGATGAAGATTATTATCAGGCTTGTCACTACACCCACAGCGGAGCAACTTGGGACGTTGTTTCTTCGGTTTTCGGAATAATTGATAGTCTCCATTATTTTATCAACGACAAACAGTATAAAAATACCCTTAACGGCGCAACTTTTCCGGTGGGCGTTTCCACAGTAACGGTAATTGCCTATTTGGCTAACATTACGAATACCTGTGAATTTACGGTTACCGTTGAGCGCGCGTGTCCGCCGAGCGTTACAGACATCGAATCTCATGTGTATTCGGTAACTAAATTAGCTGGATTATGCTGGACATCGAACCTCAGAACTACGAAATATGCAGATGGTACTGACATTACGTTTGCCAAACCTTACACTTGTTCAACATGTGCGGTGCAATTGGATACCATTTTTGGGTTATTATATGATTGGTATTCCGCTGTTGGGGCATTGCGTGCAACGCCCCAACAGGGCATTTGCCCCAACGGATGGCACATCCCTTCGCAGGAGGAACTCTCCCTGTTGGGACTTTACCCCGCAGCAGATCTAAAGAGCGTGGATTACTGGCTTGTGCCGGGCACGAACCTCACCGGTTTCGACTCGCGCCCTGCCGGCAGATACAACGGCGCTTTGAACAGATTTGAAGACCTGTACGGGTTTACCGCCTACTGGAGTGCTGACGCCAACCCGGACGAAACAGCAACAGCATTTACCTTCACATACTACTGTAGCGAAACTCAGAAAACTACGATTCTCAAAACCGATGGTATTAGTGTAAGGTGTGTTTGGGATGGGGAGGAATGCCCTAAGTAATTGAGAATTGAGAGTTAAGAGTTGAATTATTGATTTATTGGGTGAGACGAAACGCTCACCCAATTTTTTTTTCATTTTTTTTTAACGATACCCCCCTTTTGGGGGCATTGGGTTATAAATCTAAAACTACTTTTGCCAAATTTTTTTTAAGTAATATCCTAAATCGTAAATTATGGCAAACGAGACAGAAAATACAGAAGGTAAAAGTTTTTCCGACTCATCGATTGGAAAATTCATCTCCAATATTGGCATCACCCTTGCGCATGTGAAAGACGCCCTGCTAAAGGATTTGTTAGATGATATGCCCAACTATTTCCCTCAAAAGGATTTGGATAAGACAAAAAAATATCAATATGACAACTTTATAGAAGCAATAGGAGAAAAAGAAGAGGAAAAGAAGCATCTTACAAAATATATTGAAGCTCTCTTTACCAGATTGGGTTACAATATATCTGATTATGAGAAGAATGACAAACTGATCAACCTTGTTAAAACGATAATAGCTTTAACCATCTCGATAGGAGATGCCGTTCCTTCGTTCTTTGATTTGCTCAAAATGAATTATACAGATGAACTAAAAACTCTCATCAAAACTAATAAAGATGAAAAAAAAGAAGAAAATAAAGACTTCTTTGACCAAGATCCTGATCTCGAACAACTTATTTCCTTTGGTGGCGATACCGGCAGTAAAATTTTACAGGGGATCAACTTTGGTGATGGTAAATTAGCGAAACTCCTGAAGGCTGTGATAAACCTGGTAACCATGATCAAACAGTTTGTAGAGTTGGACTGGGACAGCATGAAAAAAGATGATGATGGCGCTTTTGGCGCTTATGTGGATGACCATAACTTCAAAAATAAATTAGCAGAACGTATATTTTACCACATCTTCATCATTATGATCCGCGATGCAAAAGAGATTTTTGATGCGGATTTGGATATAAATTTCATTCTTGAAAAACTTGATAAAGAAGATGCGGAGAAAAAGATATCAAAAGAACTCACAACAAAAGCAGAGGAACGGTTTAATGAAAAAAACACTAATCCTAAACTAAAATTTGAAGAAGAAGCCTTTCAGAAAAAGATACAGGAATTAAAAGATGTGCGTAAGGAGATCGTAGAGATTGAAAAACGCATGAATGGGGAAACGGAAAAATTTAAAAACGAAGCGAATGAAAAGAAACCAAAAAAAGAGGTGGTTAGAAGCGTGGCAATTCAATCGCCCATCTTGCTCAAGTTAGCCAAAGCAAAGTTGGATAAACTAATTAAAGAGGTTTTAGGCGATTCAAATTCTGTGGGCAAAATCCTCAGCGGGGTATATGCCGCTCTCGATTTGCTAAAAATCTTCGATACTGAAACCGTGCAGTTGGCAAAATATTTTAAAGATCCAAACTCAGATGCTCTCACACCTGATCTCTCAGAGTTTGATGAAGACATCAAAAAAGCATATGGACTTGATAGCGCAACAAGTCAGGAGGATATGAAAACAGCGCTCGACAATTTGAAAGGAAAATCTGTACCCGTTCTTAAAATCAATGTAATACGTTGGGACAATCTTAAAAAACTTGCAACCGGTAATTTCAAATATGCCGCAACACTCTTTAAAATTAGAGATACCGAAGAAGCGGAAGCGGCGCTCGTGAAAATAATGAATTTTATCAACAGTTTTAAAAATGATCTCCCCGACTTTGGCTCACTCCGGAACTTATTGTATGAAATGATGATTAGAATTTGGAACAGGTTGAAAGAAAATGAAAGTGAAACAGACGACAAGAAAAAATTGAGTGATGATGATTTTATGTTATTATTTAACTTTGAAAATTTTGTAATTGACCTGCTAAAGATACAGGAGCGATTTAGCATTGGCGTTAAAGTAAAAATGACTACTGCTTTTAAGGATTTTACAGAAGATAGAGATTCTCTGCAAAAACTATTGACTGAACTTAAAGAGAATAATGATTCAAATATTCAAGAGAAATTCAAATCACTGGTTGAAAAACTCAAAGATACGGATGCGCATCACGAAAAAACATTTATTGAAGACCTTGAAAAACTTTTTCCAACACTTAAAGAGAAGATTACCGAAAATACGAGTCTTAATGAGCTCGACATGAGTCTTACGAAGACTAAAAAGGCGCTGTTAGATATTGAAGACAAAAAATATCTAACAGATGCCGATGCCCTTAAAAATGCTATAAAAAAAACGGATCCGATAGAAAAAGCATTTAAAACGCTCAATGAGGATATAGCAGATCTGATTAATACTCTCGGACTCACCAAGGATAAACCGAAGCTCGAGATAATTAAACCCAAATTACTTTTTGTTAAATTAAAATCGCTGGTAGAGAAAAGCGAATCCTGTTTTGATGAAATTAAGAAGAATAAGGCAATTGTTCTTTCAAAAAATACAATAGAATATAGAGAAAACCTTCAAACCAAACTTATTCCGATTCTCAAACTATGTATTGCCAAAGAAGCGCCTTTAGATGCGCTCAAAACAAGCATCATGAAAGATTTTACCGATGATATAATCAAGTATTCCTTACTCAATGATGATAAGATTCCCGTATGGTTTCTCACCCCTTTTCACAGCGTTATCGTTGAAAAAGCCAGTGATCACGAATGGTTTGACACTATTTTGCCCGATAAATGGACGAACGCTATTAAGGCAGACGGTGATCTCTTCACGAATTATATTAATGTAATGAAAGATAGTATGATTCCTCTCTTCACTATCCCTTTTGAAGATAATAGATGGGAGGCAAAATACGACACAATAATAAAAACACTCAAGGAAGACTTTGAATGGAGAACAAGCCATGTGCCCAATGATTTTGAAATAGGTAAGTCGTTATGGAAATTTGAGATAATGAAAGGGAAAGAATTGGAGGAGAAACAAGATATTTTTAAAAAACTTGCTAAAAAAGAAGATGTAAAAGTGAAGACGGAAACTAAGAATGAGAAGGGTAATCCGGAAAATAAGGAAGATGATGGAAGCGCCACAATCGCCAATGGACTCCCATTCCTGCTGGTATCTGAGGGAACTGAAACCGCTAAATACCCATTTACCGATTTTGACTTTATCCGCTACTTCACTCTATTTACCGAAAAACTAAAAGATATCATTTCTATTCCTAATATAGATCTATTTTACATCAAGTTTAGAGAGATTACGGTTGCGTACTTGGTGCAGTTGATTAAGGGTACAGCGGATTTGAACAAAAAGGTTTCAGGTAACGATAAAGAAAAAGAAAGAAGATTGAGGGCTTTTGCGGAAGAGGTGTTCGTCTGTTACTGGTCGGAAATGAAACCGACAATCTACAAAGCGGTGATTGCCCCTTATGAAAAAAAATTGGGCAAATTAGTAAAAAGTTGGCTCAAAGATTGTTTCATGCCTTCGGTATTGTCTGGTATTATTTCTGATTTAGGTGATTATATAAAAGTAGCAAATTACAACACAATATTTGAAAACCGCGATTTTACTGGAAATCTTAAGATCATTGGTAATGATGAGTCATTAACAATAAATAACCCATGGGGAAGCAGTGCCCAAAAAATGGCAGAAGGTTTTTTAGGAACCAACATGAAAGGTGATGATATTGACTATGGATTGGACGGACTACAATATGCCTTAAAACTATACAAACTGCTACCCAAAGATATACAGAAACAGATGCCCGATCTGGTAGGGTTAGGAGAAAAAAATTATGGAGGCGTAAAACTCCCGGACTATAAACTGGATTTCAAAAACAAAATGATTGCCGTAACGGTGTTTGAGAAGAAAGGTAAGGGTACTGACCAGGGAGGAACTGCGAATGCTAATATTTCCATTAATGTAGTGGCGCTTGTTGGCGAAAGAACAGTTGGGGAAGAGGGGAAAGAGGTAAAAGAAGCGGGCATCTTCCTGCTGCCTACCATTCAGGGATCTTATGATTCTATTATTGATGTCAGCGAAAATCATCAGTTAACGATTAAGTTGATCGCAGGCGTGAACACTAATATACCGGATAATAATAATTTGGGAGAAGATTTTATCGGTTTTTTCTTTACCACTAAAGAGAGTGACAATACTTTATCAACAGACTTAAATGTAAATAAGGAAGCGCTAAGTGCCTTAATTCATTTTATTTTTGCACGAAAAGATAAGAATCAGTTAACTTTTTTTGACACTGAATTTGCTAAGTTGATGATTGATAATTATCCTCAACAATTATTCTTGGGATACGTGGGAGATGGGGGAAATACTGAGTTAGCCAATAAAAGCGGTTTTGAGGTGGGATACCTTGGCAAATTAGAAAAACTTGTCTTAACATTAAGGCTGCATAAAATTAACGAGTTTTTAAAAAATGTTTTCAAAGACGATATCATCATTGATGTAAAAGAATTTTCCGTTGGATGGAGTTTGATCCAAGGGTTGAAGATTGATGGAGAATTTAGAATCCGCATTCCCATAAACGCAAATATTGACCTGACGGTAGTGAAGTTCAGCAACATGGTGATTGAGATTGGCAGCAGTTTCACGAAGAAAGATACGATAGCCGCCAAATTTCTCACCAATTTCGCAGTCAATTTCTCCGGCATTGTGATCTCTTTCATTGAGTTTGGGTTAGCGCTCGATATCAACTATATGAAAGAGGACGGCACCTTCGGCGATTTGAATATAGCACCCCAATTACAATTTCCTTCAGGTCTCTCTATCTCCATTGATGTTACTCCGGTGAAAGGAACCGGAATCATTATCTATAACAAAGAAAAAGAGGAGTTTTTGGGTGCATTGGAATTGAATATTGCCAATGTGGGCGGTATCAGCGCGCTGATACTGTTTAATATGCGAATGCCCGACGGCAGCAAGGGGTTCAGTTTTATGGGCGCCATCAGTATGCGCTTTACACCCGGAATACAACTCTCCATGGGATTTACCCTCACCGGAGTGGGCGGCGCATTGGGCATTAACCGCAGAATGGATATTGACAAACTCCGCGCTGCCGTGCGCACAGGCGCGTTAGGCTCAATTCTCTTTATTGAAAACCTTGAGAAAAACCTCGACTTTGTTATTGCCAATGTGACCCAATATTATCCGGTGCAAGACAAACAATATTTCTTCGGAATCCTTGCGCAAATAAGTTATGATCCCATTCTCACCGCAAACCTGGGGCTCTTTATCCAATTCCCCAATCCGGTGGTCATTGTCATTGCCGGCAGTATTAAGATTTCTATTAATGAAGACGCAGAAAGTTTAATTATTATCAACGTGGAATTCCTCGGCGGAATAGACTTTACCTGCGGCTTGTTTTTCGACGCCTCGTTAGTGAACTCTAAATTGGTGGGAATTGACCTTGTGGGAGATATGGCGCTGCGCCTCTATTGGACGGGTCCTGTGAAAGGATTCCTATTGTCTGCCGGCGGCTTCCACCCCAAATTCAATCAAGATGAAGTGAAAGCATTTAAAGTGGGTACCATGAAAAGGGTGGGATTGAAACTTGAATATGGCGACGTGATTAAAATCTCTCTCGAAGGATACTTTGCCATTACCCCCAACTCCTTTCAGTTTGGGGGCGCCATTGTCCTTAAAATCGGTTGGGACAGTTTCGGGTTGGATGGCAAATTTTCTTTCGACGCGCTCTTTTATTTCAAGCCTTTCTCCTTTATGTTCAACGTCTCCCTTAAACTTACCGTGAAAGCGGTGGGATTAACCCTGATGGGCATTGATGCAGAATTTGATTTGAGCGGACCCGCACCATGGCATGCTAAGGGGCACGCCAAATTCAAAATCCTATTCATTGAAATTAAAGTGGGATTTAATGAAACATGGGGCAAAAATCAAACTGTTTCACCCCGGAAATACATTGAACTTTTGCCGCTCTTTTCACAAAAAGTGAGCGACAATAGAAACTGGTCTATTATTTCCGGTGATGCGATAGATGGGTTAGTGTACATCATCAAACCCAAAGGAAAAGATTTGGTGGTGCAGCCCTCCGACCGGATCGCCTTCCTGCAACAACTCCTACCCCTTGATACTGTGATGAAATGCTACGGAGAAGACCTCCCGCAAGATATCCAAAAGATTGAACTTCTGAAAGTAATCATTGGAGATGAGGAGGTTAAAAATGATTTTATTAAGAAAATTAACTCCCTCTTTGCTCCTTCGTTGTCACAGCCACTCACTGAGGAAGAAAAATTAAAAAAATCCTCCTACGAAAATAAACAAGCCGGATTTGAACTCTCTGATAAAGGTTTTGGCATAAAAACAGCAGAGAAAAGCGCGAAACATATCCCCACATATTCTGACATTTATCAAACCAAAATTGAACGCAAAACAACTCCGGTTGTAACTACCACCCCTGAAGAGATTGACAAAGAAAAGGTAAAAGAGATGATAGGAATCATGGTGAGTTTGCTCTTAAACCGTCAAATTGCAAAAGCATGGGGGGAATTATCCAGCAAACAAGTGTCGCCTATTGAAGAAAAAACTTCTACTGCCGATCGCATTACCACGGCAAGACGCTATAAAAAAATTATGGAGGAAAAAACTGTTTCCAGACATACAACCCGCAGGTTGGCAGGCGGTTTTAAACGCCAAACCACTACGTTGGAAAAAGCAATGAACGAAACCTCTATTAACGACTTGATTGAACTCATTAAAGACAAAAAAATATTAGAAAACAAACAATAATTATTACATTATGGCTTCAGATATTGATGTACTTAAACAAACCTCTTACTATTTTCCTTGGGTAAGAAAAGGGATCAGCGCAAATTTAACCGAAGTGGATACTTTGGGCGAATCGTCCGAGGGATTATCGAAGGTGCGCCCCAAATTAACCGTTACTACGGTGTATAAGGCAACGAAGGTAGCGAAACCAACGGTGCCGTTCACACCTCCGGAAGATCCCGTCACGCTTAACATTTCGGAGACTAACACCGTGCAATTTATTGGTCCCGGAGATATTACAGGGATCAGTCAAAGTGCAATTATGAATGTGTCGCCCAAAGATGCCAGTTTGGGATTTTGTTATGAGTTCTACCCCTACATTGAGTTTTGGGAACCCGACTTTCCGTGGCGCTACACCCCCGCCTGCCATTCCGATGACAAGTTGAGACCCTGGATTGCGTTGGTGGTTTGCAAACAGGATGAATGCAAGGTGACAAAATTTCCTAACGGAACAACACAAGTAACCTTTGCACAGGATAAGTTTGAGAAAATTTTCATAAATCCCAAAGAGATCTGGAAATGTGCGCACGCGCAAGGGTTTACCGAAAAAGAACCCGAGTTTTCCCGCATTTTGGCGTTGCGAAAAAAAGATCCACTGAAAAATGAGTTTCTCACCTTGGAAACTGATACAGAGTATTGCGCATTCCTCATCCCTACATTTGAAACCGGCAGACTGCGCGGGTTGGGATTAGAGGTGGAAGGAGTAGAAGGGGAGGAGAGTAAAATCTCTGCACAGGAACCCGCTTGGGAAGAGGAATGTAATAAACAGAAAAACAAACCACTACCCTTCGACTTTCCCGTGTATCACTCATGGTGTTTTAAAACAGGGGGAGATAGTTTTGAAAAAATGGCTTTAAGATTAGAACCTAAAAGCGGTTTCGACTCCGAATTTAATGTAGATGTTGCTCACATGGGCGTGGGCTTGGATTATTCTGCCGAAACACCTCCCATAGATGTGAAAACCGGCAAACCATTTGAATCTGTTATTGGAATCCCTGCTGCTACGGTTACATTGGAGACAGACCTGAGTAAGGTGAATCCTTTTCCTGCGAAGGGAACTGAAACTTACAATAAGTTAGTAGATTTATTATCTAAAAACCCTGTTTTTCAAGAAAATCTTGCGGCAATAACAGATCCTAACGGCGTTACTACAGAAACCAATTGGGCGATGAAGGATCTATTTTCAGGTAAAATTAACTTGAACACACAATTAAATTTCCATTTTGGTTCCGCCATCAAAAACACTAAAGGTGGAGCAGGTACAATTGCCGGTATAAAAGATTTGAAGATAGGGATTGGTAATACATTAGTCGGTTCAAGTAATAATGGAAACGCAATAAAAACTCAAGAATTTGACATCAATCTGGATTCACTCTTAATGCCGGAAGGTACGGACGAGGTGGGCGATGACGACCCTTGGATTACCCCGCCGGTGTATGGCGGAAAGCACATTATGGCGACCTCGTTAGATGGAGATAAAGATACTCCCTGGATTTCGCAACTCAATTTGGATGTGCACCACCGCGCCATTGCGGGGTTAGGCAAAAGAACGATACAGATTCATCAGGAAGAGTTGGTGAACCGCGCATGGAAGCAGGTAGAATCGGTGAATGCACTGAACGAAATTATGCGAAAGTTTTTGCTCAGTGTAAATATTAACAAAACATTAGCCAAAAAAACGCTCACCAAATTGGTGGCAGAACAGCAGGTATTCAGCGGCGCGCCCGAATCTTTGGCAACTGCTTCTTTCCAAAACCTTGCCCGAAACACCCAAATGGATATTACTACTATTATGGAACATTTAGGTGATGAACATTTCTTACAATTGGAAGATTACAAAATCCCCGAACTTCATGCTGCCGCTGATTTAGAAAGAGTGGTAACTAATGTAAAAGCCGCCCTCAAAAGTAAAGATTTCTCCAACTATTGCATTGTGATGCAAGATATCATTGAAAAGGTTTTGTGGGGTGATCTTTATAAATATATTGACTTCTACAAAGATGAAAACGAATGGGACGGTCCTTACCCAAAAATGAATTCTATTACTGCGAAACCAGATTATAAAGATTTTTTTCCACTCAAACGAAAGAAAATTGCATTTTTAGATAAAGATAATTATACTAATAATGTTGAAAACTATAATATGATAAAGGTGCCCTTCTGCCGTTACGAATTTTATCATAAGTGGTTAGATGAAAATAATAGCATAGATGGTGCAACATTTCATAAATATATGTCAACTTTTGATGAAAAGGAAATCAATAGTAATCTGGAACAATGTAATGGTGTGTATGAGAGAATCTCGAACTTTTTCTCCAAATCTAAATATCAGGATCACCCATTTTGTTACGGGAGTACTTTTACTTCCCTATATGAATTCTGGGATACAGTTAATCATTTTAAACAAGATATATTAGAAAATCTTAACGAAGATATGAATGTAATTGGACTTGAAGATGCGGAGTTTGAGAAAATATTTGGAAAAGGGGCGCCCGCGGTAATACAAGTTGGAGAACGGATGATTAAACAAGACGATCATTATATTTCCGGAAATCCTACCTATTTTGTTTCAAAAACAACTATAAAAACGAGGTCGGATCTCATTAAAGCATTTAAAATAGTTCCGGACTTTAGAAATGGCAACCATGAAAAATTAGAATTCCCTCAGAAGAGTTACAAACATATTCCCATGCAGTATGATAAAGCCACAAACTCTTTTATACCTAATGCTGAAAATAAGTACTCTAGTACCTTTAAACACGAGAATATTATAAATGTCAATTATATTAACGGTAAACAATTGATCTCATTTTCTGAGAATAATTCCTGCACTGTGGAACAAAGTTACAATTTGAAAGCGCTATTTCATCCTGTCATGCGTTTCTTACTGCATCTCTGTCCTGAGAAAACAATTATTAATAACGATAATGTTAGATATTGGACATCATACATCATACATCCTTCTAAAAAATGGTCTGTCTTAACACAATATTTTGGAATAGATTTTCCTTCTGCTGAGAATCATGTGCAAGAAATGCGTACTAATTTAGGAAATCGTATAAAAAATGGGTTTTTTCTGGGCAACGCTAACGGTTGGGATTCTGACAAGTATGGTAAAATGGGTGACCTGCAAAAAAATGCAATAGAGTACATCTCCCAACCTGACTATATTACATTAGACCTGAAAGCGCTTGATGATATGCTCAAAAAAATGAATGAAATGGAAAAGCCAAAGCACTTTGCTGAAATAAAGAATATGGATGAATTACTTAAGCAATGTTACGGTGAAATTTGGAGTGCACGAAAAAAATACATAGGAGCATTGGATGGAGCAATCAATGGTTTTAACAAAGCCATGGATGCTATGGATCTGGGTCCACGACAAACCATAATGCATGAGCCCATTGATCCTAGCTATATTACTGAGGCCATTCGCCCTGGCATAATGACTGAGCCCATTCGCCCTCGCAAGGAAGTTACCTCATCTACCGGCGCCTCGCCGGAGGTTGAGACGATAAACACTACGGAGGATGTCATGACGGAGGTTGCCATTCGTTACTATACAAAATTCTTTGAGGATAGTAAGATTGGGGAAAAGTTGCGTACCCGTTATATTCAAGATCTGCTGCGCTCAAAATATCCCATTATGGCGCATCCCATATTTCCGGAGCCTACTTATTATTACCTCAATATGCTTTCCTCCAAGTTTATTCTGCCCTGTGTGAACGAACTCCCCATGGATTCGATCGCCCTTTTTAAAAGCAACCCCGCTTTTGAAGAGGCATACCTCTGCGGCATGAATACCGAAATGGGCAAAGAACTCCTGTGGCGGGAATACCCCACCGACCAGCGCGGATCCTATTTCCAAAAATTCTGGGACTCGGAAACCACCGGCGAGGATATTGAAAAAGATAATTTCTTCGATATTGAACCCCTGCATACCTGGACAGGAAACTTGGGCAGTAACCACAAACTCTCTAAAACCGACCTGCTCATTTTTGTCATCAAAGGAAAACTCATGAAGCAATACCCCGCTACGCAGGTGTATCTCCTACAAGGCGCCAAAAACCCGAAAACCAAGAAATTAGTTTTTAACGGAAATGCTACCGAAGCTAACAAAGGGATCTTCCGTCCCGTGATGCAGGCGGCACTTACGGAAGATATTCTACTCGTGGGATTCAAACCCAATATGGATTACAAAATATTGACGGGAGACCCCGGCTACTTTTTAACCTTCGAGGAGGATCTCCAGAATTTGAGTTTTAATGTGGAGAATAATGACGGAGAACGTCTGTCAAATTCTGAATTCGCAAAAGATGCTTCTAAAATTGCTGATATTATGATAAATGAGCCGACACGAGTGGGCAAACACTTGAAATTATTTTTACAACAATAAAAAAATAACCGATATGGATCAATTAGATAAAACACAATTAAATTATGCCATTGAATTCGACAACTTGTTAAATTCAATATCAAACAATACTCCGGTTTTGTTTTTTCCGGTAAGGATAGAAACCCATTTTCGCAAAAACAAATCTACCCTGCAGGAAGATGACGCAGTAAAAATATTACAATCATTTAAGGGGTTGATAACGGTACTGTTAAAATACTCCTCGGCTCACCGCATTAGTAAGGTAGGGGCAAGGAAAATAACACTAAGAGTGGGGATACCCCCTTTGGCTAAAATATTGGATACGATAAATTGCTCAGATACCATCTCAAAGAACGCACAGAGTTTCCTATTAGAACTCCATACTCATACTGCACAGGAATTGATATCATTGTCGCTCAAGAATACTCAATGGACTACCTATTTCAATAAAATTAAGAAAGCGCTGTATAGTGTAAAAACCGACGAAGAGAGTAGAAAAACACGGATAACAAGAGGATTGATGTCGAGTATAAATAAGGAGGATCTATTATATGCCGCAAAATTAAAACTTTTACAAGAGGATTCAAAAATGCCTATCCAAGAGGTGAGCGTTATTGTAAATGAGTTGATAGAGACATTGAGCATTGTTCCCGTAAACGTAGATTTGACCACACAAAAAGAGTTGTGTGTGAGAATTTATCCCAATGATATCTTTCTCGATTATCTTACCGATAATCTTACACAAAAAGAGATTGATGACGGCAAGGCATTTTGGCTGCAATGGTTTATTGCCAGCGGAAATAAACAGCATGAATATGAAGCGTGGCAGGTATTATGCACCAAATATCAGGTTTATAGAGCGTCGTGGATTGCGAGAATGCTAAAACCCAACGAACTGAGCCAATACAGAAATAATATGCCGAAGTTTGAATTGCGCCCCTACCCACACATGAATAAGATTCAGGACATGTGCGAACAAATCTATACAAAGTTGGCACAGATTGACCTTGCGAATCCGCCAATAAAAAATCCAAGAGAAAAACCAGAATCAACGGAATATGATCTCATAATTGATGAAATAAAAACGATTTTGGACAAGGACCTTAGGAGTAGTATAAAAAAGGATTACGAAAATCTTGTGGATTACCACTACGAACATATTGTATCCACGATCCGCTATCTTGAAAGTCGCTTGAATGCTTTCATTGATTTTAATTTAAGAAAAGTAAACGAGAGTAATAGTAACTCACACGGTGGGGTCACTCCGATAACTTCACCTTCTTTATTTAACCATAGAAACCTGACTCTATTTTTAAAAGTGGTAACTGGCCTTATGAAAGAATTGTTTTCCAAACAGATTCCCCTTCATCACATGATTCAAGATTACCTTGCACAGCCGGAATATAATGAGAATTTCTTTCCTGAAGTAACTCTTAATGAGTCCGGCAAATCAGATATGCCGGTTTCCCATATTCTGCCCGACCGGTTCCTATTTATCGGCGAAACGGAAAATTCACTTGATATTCGTAAGGAGGAGATTCCTCATTTTATAAAATTTTTGCAAGACCCTGCTTTTTCAAGTAATATGTTACTCTCAGAGTTATTATCTTTAAGCAAAACTCTAACTCCTCAATGCATTGCAACAATATGTAATTCACGTTCCAAAAAGATATTGGTTTCGAAAATTCCCACCATAAGCATCATTGAGGGAATTCCAAAACATATGTATCTTAATCAAGTGATTAATTTAGCGTGGCTACTATCTTCAAGATTTATGAAAGTGATACGGAATTCTAATCTTCCAATAAATTTCACTATCTCTGAAATCATAAACCTTTTGCAAGAGAATGATCCATTGATTACCTGCTATGGAAGACGGGTGATGAGAGGGTTGCAAATGGGGATAGATATCAATGAAGACCCCGAAAAAGAGCCTTTCAAAATAGTTGGGCAGGGCGATTTGGAAATCAATAGCGGTATGGCATGGATGGTGGATTACGAAAAAGCGGAAGAGGCAGGAATGGCTATTACAGTCCCCCTAAAAAATAATGTCACAAATTTCAAATATATATATGTATTGGGGATCTGTGATACGAACGGAAATGAACATGAGATTCTCCAAAATTTGTTCAACAGCCATAACTATACCTCTTCCGGCATAGAAATCCTGAAAGCAGGAACCCCCACCAATCTTGTAGAAGGCGGTAAAACAGTTGCTGCTGCCGACCCCGAAGAGGAAATGAGATATCGCTATGAAATTGAGGTGGAAGAATCCTATCTGAGCAAGTCAAACAATGAATATGATTCCAAACGACTTTCCGATGTGCTGAATTTAAACTATAACCAATGTTGGGGAAGAGTAAAACAGTTTGACAATAACGACATTGCCAAAGCCGAAAAGGCATACGAACTATTATGGAAGTTATTTACAAAAAATATCAATCTTGACAATTTCAAGATGCAAGAAAAACAATCTGATATAAATCTTGAAATAAAGACCGAAAAAACTATAAAAGAAGTACTTGATATAGGGCAAACAGCAAATGTTACCGAAGGTTTAAAAGATCTCTTAGGCTTAGAACATAATCATAATAGTATTATCAAACCAGGATTAGGGAATGAAATAGGGAACAGTTTAGGGATAGGAAATGGAATAGGAATTGGGATAGGGAATGGGATAGGGAATGGGATAGGAAATGGTATCGGAAATAATCCAGATATAATTCCGAATGCAGATGTGGTTGACCCCGATGTAAAGCAAATGAAGACGACGCTTAAAAATGTGGATTGGTTTGTATCTAATTTTGTAAAAGCCAGAGGCACACTTCCCTCTTTCCGCATTGGCGATCAACCATACGGCATCTTACCCATTGCTAATTTTATGCAACTCAATCAGGTAGATTTTGACCAATTTGGTGAGGATGGGGAATTCCTCAAACAATTATGTGATATTTTGGTAACCCTTGCCGATGATTGGAAAAAACTCAGGAATGAAAAGGTATTTACTTCAGAAAAATTAGGAAACGAGGTTCAAGATAAAGAGCGGAATTTCATGTATATGGCGGGGTTAACACCTTATTCGATTGCTTTTCAAAAACGATGGATGATAAGATCTCAACTGTTATTTGAAATGGTACCCCAAGTTCCGGCGTTTCTGAATCCACTGGCACAATTTGGTTATTTCGACGCCATACCGGTGGGTATGGAAAAGGAAACAGAAATAGAAAGTGATTCGCTTAGGGTATATTTTGAAACGAAATTTAAGGATATTTTCAATACGTTAAGTGAAGCAGAAAAAGAATTGTGTGCCGATTATTACGGTGAGTTTTTAGATATTTTTACTTATCGTTTAGATGCCTGGTTTATGGGTATTTTAGATTACATGATCCATACCTCCATCAATAAAAAACGCTACAATACCCCTAAAATAGGCGCCTTTGGTTGGGTGTTCGACTTGAATGAGAACGAACGCAAACAGGTTGAAGGTATAGAGCGAGAGAGTATTGTATCCAAGATGGCAGTACCGTACGATAAAAAAATCTATAAGTATGAAGCAAAAGATGAGAGGGGCGAGTATATTGTTGCGCCCTCGCTCCACCACGCCATTTCGGCCGCCATATTGAGAGCCGCCTATAAAAGAACCAAAGAGGGAGAAAATTCCCACTTGTGTGTCAACCTATCTTCCATGCGCGTTCGTCAAGCATTGAGGATGATTGACGGCATCCAATCCGGTATGTCCACAGGACTCATTTTGGGCGCCGACCTGGAACGCTACCTCCACGAAGCCTACCGAGATGGATGCGAAATGGACCAATATATCTATCCGCTTCGGAAGTTTTTCTTGCAAACAGTTCAAATTAATGCTGAAGATGACCGAGCGCAAGATTATGTGATGGAAGTAATTAACGGAGAAGCCCTACTCAATACGTTCATCGAGAAATGGAAACATGAGGGTTCCCTTTATGATTGGTTGAATAAGTATTATGTTGACGAAACATGCGATTCGTTAGCATGGCTGAGACTCTTCATCTATGGCACAAAAATGAATGAAAAAGAAGCGCATCGAGTATATTTCTTTAGAGCGATTGAACGTATGATGGACTCTTATGATGCTTTGAATGACCTTCTGTTGGCGGAAGGGGTGCACCGTTTGGTACAGGGAGACAAAACCAACTATTCTGCCATTATGGGATTTTTAGAAAAAGGAGAGGGCAACCTGCCCGCCCCCGAAGTGCTGACAAGCCCCCTTGACTATGTGGTGGTATCACACAAAACCGGCGTGGCGCTGCCCTCCTTATCCAAAATACAACAAAAAAAACCCATGTGTATTGCCGAGCCCTCGGTAAATATATGGTTGAATCACTTGATAGGCTCCATGGATAATATCATCTTCTGGGTGAAAAAAGAAGGAGAAAACAACGCAGAGAGTTGGTCATTGGGAAATATGGGCGTTACCCCGATTGAATATCTTTACCTTTCAGAGAACGACCATGCTTTTCTTATCTACCTGGAAACACGTTGGAGATTCCTCAATGAAAACTATTTCGACAGTGTAACGCTCTATAGAAGCAATCCTGAGACAGAAGAGGATAGTAACATTATTACCTTCTCAGATTCCATCCGTTTCAGTCTTTATGAAGACCAACTGAGGATGGAGCGCTTGCGCATGCTCATCCACACCGGACGCGCCATGAAGGTGAATGATTTTGTTCCAACCACCGACACCGAAGAGGAGGCAGTGATTAATTTAGCAGATTTGATGTCACGCTACAACAACACATACCAACCACTACGAGACCTCTATAAGAAAATGAAAAGTAAACTTGCCCGATTGGAGACTAAAGATGATGAAGAATCCATTTCGCAAGCCATAGAAGATGGGGTTTATTCCAATTTGCAAGCCCTCGAAGATGGAGTTTATTCCAACGAAATATTACTGAGTATGTACGAACTATTGTGCAGATGTGTGGAATTTGGGCATATCAACAGTTTGCAGCAGTTCAATCCAGATATGTTCCTTGAAAAGGGAGATGGAGAATATTGCATCAATCCTGTTATTCAATTTTTTGAGTTTAAAAAAGCAAAAGAGATGCAAGAGGAGTTTATTACCGCATTTGCGATTACGACACAAATGTTGGAAGAACGCTTAACAGAAACGGAGAAAATGATGAAAATACCGGATGAAGATGGAAAGAGTTTACTTTCATCACAATATATCGAAGGAATTCAAAAACTAATGGTGGACAATTTTAAAATTTTCCCGCATTTTTCAATGAAACATAAAGAGGCGGCTGTGAAAAGAGGAATTGAAGACTATACTAACCTCAACTTGAACAAGTTTGAAGAATGGCAATCCGATATTGCGGAGGTGAGAGAAGGAATGAAAACCTGGCATCATATTACCATGGTGCAATCCATGTGCGATCAGGGATATGGCGATGTTGCCATTTTGCAATCCACAAGCGGCGGCGATAGGTCGCTTCCCAACTGGATGGGAGTTGGCGTGAAAGAAGAATCCGAACTCTTTGATGTGGACTCTTTGACACTTTACAACAGCGATCAATTCAATCCTACAAATACGGAAGATCCGTTTCAGGCGGCGGGGATTATTTTCGATAACTGGTTGGAATATATCCCCTACAAGAAACACAATGCGGGGCTATCATTCTATTGTGACCGCCCCGACAACGAAGAGCCGCAAGCGCTTCTGCTGGCGATCCACCCCGAATTTAATATCGGCCAGAAAAACTGGACGCTCAACGATATTACACAACTCATAGAATCTACAAGATTTATGATGATGAACCGCGCAGTAGAACCCGACCATATCTACAATGACCCTGCGCTTTCCCGATTTCTCCCTCTATTAAGTGATACTACAATTGATAAAAAAAGAACTAGATCAAATGAATGGACATCTATTCCCGACGATGTGCCATTTGATGATTTTCCACGAAGTGTTATTAGTTAAATCAAATAAATACAAAATATGGCATACGACGTTCAATACAAAAACCAATGGATTTATCAACATCCTAAACCGATTCCTCCCAGAATAATCCCTGTAGAACCGGACCCTAAAGAATTAGAAAAGAACATCAGTAAGTACATGGATATGGTAGGTACTGCAGAAGTTTCCCCGGGCGCTTTTGAGCGCATTGAGCCGCGCACGCGCAAGGCTGACTTTGCCAGGGCGCTCTCATTTGAGGTGTACGACCCCTTATGGATGCTTACGCGACAGTGGCAATACGGCAGGTTTAAGGGTAATGACTGCGGCTCGCCCATTACCACTAAAATTGCTGTCGAAAAAAAATGGTTGAATACACTCTATCTCGGCGAAAAAAATTATACAGGAAAACCCTTTGCCACAGATACTCCCTTAGAGTATGAGGTGGAAAAGCAAAACAAAACCATTACTCCTTACATTAGGATTGAGTCTGCCCTCCATTTCAAAAAGATGGTAGAGAATGCTTGCACTAAAGAGGTAGATAAAGAAACATTGAAAGATTTTATTACAGACTTGCTCTCAATATATCCATTGGATCCTTTTATTCCAACTGTTGATGATAAGAAAAAAGAGGTAGAAGACCTAAAGTTGGAACAAAATACCAACAGGGCGCAACTATACGCGCTCTACGGCAAAAAGATGTTCGACGGTTATAAATTATTTTGCAATTCAGGAAAACTCAATCAGATAAACGATAATATAATAAAAAATATCATTGAAGAAAAAGAACTCATTCAAAACTATAAAACATGGTTTATTCGTAAGTATCATCCCGTTACCAATGAACAAGAGAATTGTTGGAGTGGGGAAAAATTAGGTTATGAAGTAGCAATGGGAGAACTAGAGAATATGTACGAAGCAGAAGATTACCACACCGGAAAACTTTCCTGGTACTCGTTTGATGCTGCAACTGCCAATATGAAAGTGGATGAAAAATCGGAGAAGAAGTTTCTTTCCTATATCCCAACGCCGGCAGATTTTCCGGGCGCCCCGAAAAAACGACTGTGGGAATTTGAAGATGTGCGCGTGCAACTCGGACAATTAGAAAACAGCGATATCTCACTCCTTGCCAATGCCATAGTGATGCAATACACCACCATGTACGGAAACGACTGGATGGTGACGCCCCTCGAAACCGAAACAGGAACTATACTCAATGTGAAGGGAATTTTGGTAACCGATACTTTTGGAGAATCCATTTTTATTGATACACAGGCAGGAGATGAGCAAACAACGGGCAGTTTTACAGACCGTTGGAGTATGTTCGGAACATCCAATGCTAAGGCATACAAGGAATCCGATTTTAGCACTAAAAAAGGGTTACTCTTTCCTCCTTCGCTGCCCCGCTGCGAGGAAAGTAAACCGATGGAAGAGGTACAGTTCCTCCGCGACGAAATGGCTAATATGCTATGGGGCGTGGAAACCGTGATTAGCGATGGCTGCGACGGTACCATCACCGGAAAAAATCTATCCGATGCTGTGCTAACCATTGTAGATATTCAAAAAGGGGAACCCTTTGTTAACGAAAATGAAAATTATGACTACTCCTTCTTAGTGCAAAACAGAGTGCCACTGAACTGGATCCCTATTATTCCTCAAAAAATAAAAGGCGAACAACGAGATATTCGCTTTAGAAGAGCGCAAATGCCCATCTTTTTCAATGAAAAATACAATTCCGTGAGACCATCCACGCAATTACTCGGAATAAAGAAAGATGAGAAAGGTAAAAAGGTACTCCCCTGTTTTATCAACGAAGAAGAGATTACCGGTTATGGAATTAAATTAATCCTCACCGCTCAACGAACCCGCTGGTTTAATGGTGAAAGTTTCAATTGGGTGGGATACAAAAAAGTGATCAGCATGTATCAAGCCAACAGTGGATTGATGTTCGATGAACTGATTGAAAGAGCGAGCGGAAAACAAATCAAATTGAAGCAAGAAGAAGAAAGTTATGTATCTGAAGATTAAGAGTTGAAATCTCTCAACATTCTTAATTCTCTTCTTATAAGTACTCCTTCTTCAGTTGCACTTCCAGCAACGAAATATTGTGACGGATCTCTTTGGCGGTTTCCCGCGAAATACGCCCATCTTCCAACATCGTATGGATATAGTCGCGCTCTGCCTGAAAACCGTGAGAAACCACAGCAGCAAGAATCTCCTTGTTTACTTTTTTCTGTTGTAACCTACTTTGATACAGCGACAACCTGAATTCGCAATCCGCCATCATTTTCCGAACCGCAGGAGTGTCGGTTCTTTGACTCAAACGCTTTAATTTATCAAACACAAATCTCATGTTATCTTCCATAATATTGAAAATGATAGCGCGAAACCCGCTGCGGAGTCTTTTTTCGCTATAAGTAAGATGATTATGATGAAGAAAATGGTTTAGTCTCTTTTTAAAAACAAGAAGAGGTTTTCTTGAAAGTTTGTTCAACGTATCTTCAACAATATTCAAATAGATTTGCGCGTCATATTCATTTACTTCTCCGCGTTTCAGCATATTAGCCACGTTTTCCTGCTCCCATTCACACATCTTAATTCTTAATCTTCGTTCCTCTTCACGGTCAATGAAACGAATGTTTTGTTTGCGCTGTAAACTTGCG
>JGI24696J40584_12961555_pt1 | contig 20799 bp, 20 predicted proteins | sample TergutCo191P4_FD_40584 | JGI IMG/M metagenome (IMG submission 40584)
ATCCGATTTAGGTAAAACAATTACCCTCTTGGTAAAAACAAACAATCCTGACGGAGCGCCCTGTACTGCTGCTGAACAAACGTTAGAGATTACAATTAATCCGCTACCGGTGATTAGCCTTACGGCAAACCCAACAACCGCTTGCACTGGTGAGGATATTACATTGGCTACCGAAACAGGCATGAGTAAGTATGTATGGGATTTCGGAGGTGGAACAAAGGTTGACTCAACAGGTGCTACCGTAATATTGAGTTGGGATACCGATGGTGAAAAAACCGTTACGGTAAACTACACTAACAATAACGGCTGTTCTGCAACTGCACCAAAAAGTATTAAAGTAACTATAACTGAAAGGTGGACATCTTCTGATATTACCACAACCGACAAAACAATCTGTCCTCGTACTTCTACAACACTTACTGCCTCTTCAAGCACGGTAACTAATCCTACATTCTATTGGTACAAATCACAAAACTCAACCACAATATTAAATATAGGAGAAACTTATGATACTGGCATTCTTACATCAGATACAGCATTCTATGTGAGTGTATCGGGAAGCAGTTATTGCGAAAATGCTACCGGAGATCGCAAAAAAGTTAGCGTAGCCATCATTTCCGTACCAGCTCCATCTGTTGCTATAACTGTGCTTCCGTCAACAATAGTTTGTGTAGGTACAAGTGTAACATTCAGCAGTACAATTACCAACGAAGGCATTAACACTACCTATCAATGGACATTAAATGGCGCCCCCATTTTAGGTGCCACAAACGATGAATACACCTATATTCCTGAGTATGGGGATATTATTAGATGTACGATAACTACTGTTCCCGCTGTATGCACAACTCCATTTTCTATTACCTCCAATGGAATTATTATGAGAGTTATTGGTTATCCTGAAGCACCTAAACTTATAATTGATACCCTTAATGCATTTATAGGGATGCCTATAGATTTAAGTTTAGCTGTAGATATAATTTCGGGGATATCCTACAACTATTATCAAAATCCCGATGGTACCGGCAACATAACCGGAAGTGTTGTGATTTTTGAACCTCCAAAATATGACTATTATGTAGCTGCACGCAATGACGATTGTGAAGGTCCAATCAGCCAAATTATGCTTAGAGACGAATGCCCAAAAAGTGTTAAAGATGAAGAAGGTAATGTTTACAAAGTTGCCTCGCTTGCAGGTTTATGCTGGACGGAAAACTTGAAGACGACTATTTATCCAGATACAAAAGACAAGATCCCATTTGCTAAACCATATACATGCTATGGATGTCCTTCTCAACTTGATACCACCTTCGGATTGTTATATACATGGTACTCAGCTATGAAAATAGAGGCGCCAGTAAAATCCTCAAAAGCAACTGTGCAGGGAATCTGCCCTAAAGGATACCATATCCCGTCAAAAGAAGAATGGAATATCTTGAATACATTTACTACTGAACAATTAAAAGGCACGTTATTCTGGATTGATCCATTAGGTCCTGGAATTAATGAGCTTGAGTTTAACGCTTTACCTGCAGGTTGGTACAACAGCCGTACTGACCGATTTGAAGATCTTTACGGATTTGCAGGTTGGTGGGCATGCGATTTTGACTTATCTCATATTAACCCATACCAAAATGCTGGCGGCTACGATTTTGAAGATGAAGCCTCGTTAAACTTATTACAAATCAGTCCGTTCCTCTTCTCTATTCAGTATCATTGCGACAATATTTTACATGCTACAAAAAATTGCTTTGATGCTTTGAGTGTAAGATGTGTGATGAACAAATAGTAGATAACTGAAAAATTTGCACAAAAAATGTGCTTATATATAAAAAATGTTATTTTTGCCGCCATTTTGTAAATCTATGGCTAAGAAAGACATTCCAACCGAAATTTTAGAAGCTGCTAAAGAACTTTTTTTTAAGCATGGCTTCAAACGTATTAGCATTGAAGATATTTGTAATAAGGCTGAAGTGAGTCGCCGCACTTTTTATGTGTATTACGAAAACAAAACTGATCTGCTGATTCAATTATTAGAAAATATTCGTGATGAGAACTTGAGTGAGATTTTTGCCATAAACAACAGCAATTTGCCGTTTCCGGAAAAGTTGATGCAAATCACAAATTATAATATTGCCCAATTGGAAAAGGTAACACCTGAGTTTTTGGCAGATATTAATGACCCCGCTTGCGTGGAAGTTAGAGAACATTATGAAAGTAAAAAAGATCACGCCGACGACTGGATGCAAAACTTTTTTGCCGAAGCACAAAAACGCGGCGAAATTCGCCCCGACTTGGATATTATTTTTCTGCAACGACTTCTAAATTACGTCATTGCATCACATAAAAATGAAGAAATTAAAAAATTCTACCCCAACCCCGCCATCCTGATGAGAAAAATTGCAGACATGTTTTTCTACGGAATATTGGGAAAAGAAAGTATGAATTAGGAATTAGGAATCATGTTTCACCTCAAAAACTTCCAAGTCAGTCACTCCCAAAGTACCATGAAAGTGGGTACTGATGCTGTGTTGTTGGGGGCGTGGATGCCGCTTACTGAAAACTGCGGAAGCATCTTGGAAATTGGGGCAGGCTGTGGTATCATCTCGTTGATGCTGGCGCAAAGAACAAAAGCGATGATTACCGGTATTGACATTGACGAAAAATCGGTACAGGAAGCACAAAAAAATGCAGAAAACTTGCCTTGTAAAGAAAAAGTGCAGTTTTTACAGGAAAGTGTGCAAGATTTCACACAAAAAGCAACTCAAAAATTTGATGTCATTGTAAGCAACCCTCCTTTTTTTGAAAACAGCTTAAAATCGCCAAAAACAAACAAAAATATCTCAAAACACACCGACACACTCCCTTTTGAAACTCTTATTCACAGCATCAACATTCTCCTTTCGGAAACAGGAAGAGCCGGACTAATCCTCCCCTTAGTAGCTGCAGAAAAATTTGAAATATCGGCAATAAAAAACCGTTTATATGCCACAAAAAAAACCTGCATCTACCCTACTCCAAACAAAAAACCTAACAGGATCCTGATGTTGTTTGAAAGAACACAAAAACCTTGTGAAGAAAACAATCTAATTCTCAGAGAAAAAGGATACACTGTAGAATATCATGACCTTGTAAAAGACTACTTACTCATAGACCACCTCCTAAAATGAAAAAAACCACCTACACGCTTTCTATTACACTTCTCTTATCAATCCCCTTCATGCTATGCCTCAGCTGCACCCCCACCCTAAGTAGCGGCAGTTTGGTTTTTGTAGCGTCCGATAATTCCGATTTTGAAAAATCTATTGCTGCTGTTACTCAATCCAATGATAAAACATTGAACTTTACGCATGTAGCCTTGCTCAATATAACCGATACAGGCGTTTTTGTGATAGAAGCAGTTCCCGAAAAAGGGGTGGTTTATTCTAATTTCCAAGATTTTAAAGCCGAAAATAAAAACATATTTATTGCTTCATTAAAACCCGAGTATCAAAAATATGCGAAAGATGCTCTTCATCAAGCCTGTTCGCACCTCGGTAAAGGGTACGATTACGCTTTCGACTTTGGAAACAACCTCTACTATTGCAGCGAGTTAGTTTATGATGCCTACACCTACGCAAGCGACAACCCCAACTTCTTTGAAACACCTCTCATGACTTTTAAAGATGAAGCAACCGGTGAAACTTTACCCTACTGGATAGAATATTTTGAAAAATTAAACATCCCCATTCCTGAGGGAAAATCCGGAATAAATCCCAATGGCTTGAGCCGCTCGGAAAAAATAGAAATAATTAACAATTTATAATTAACAATTACACCTTTACACCTATAAACCTATACACCTTTACACCTATACACCTATAAACCTATAAACCTTTACACCTATAAACCTATAAACCTTTACACCTATAAACCTATAAACCTTTACACCTATACACCTATAAACCTATAAACCTTTACACCTATAAACTTTACACCTATAAACTTTACATATGAAAAAAATCCCCCTCCTCCTTCTCTCCCTCCTTTCCCTCACCCTTTTTGCGCAACCCAAGACCGACTCGTTGCGCATTACTTTGGCGAAAGCTATTGAGATTGCGCTAAATGAAAATCCCAGCATGCGCATTGCCGATAGAACTATTGAAACCAAAAAATATTACAAAAAAGAACAGATCGTTTCGCTATTTCCAAGTGTAGCCGCAGGAGCATCGTATCAACGGACATTGCAAAAACAAAAAATGGTAATGGATATGTCCAAAATGACCTCCAGCATTACAGATCTTCTTAACCCCATAGTAAATGCACTAATAGATAATAATATATATCCAGTATTTCCAGAACCAGAAGAAGGCGATGGAGCTATGGAAATAGGATCATACAATAATATGGTACTTTCTGCCAATTTTACGCTTCCCATTATTATGCCGGCGCTGTGGAACAGTCTGAAACTAAACTCTATGGATATTGAGTTGGCGGTAGAACAATCCAGAGCATCAAAAATGACATTGATTAACAATGTTAAAAAAGCCTATTATCAAATACTTCTGTTACAGGAAACGTATAATGTTTTGATGGGTAATTATAAACGTGCAGAACAAAATGCAAAACTTGCTGGCGATAAATATAATCAGGGATTAGTTTCAGAATTTGAAAAATTGCGCGCAGAATTGCAGGTGGACAATCTTAAACCCAATATCACTCAAATACTTAATTTTTTGGAATTGAGCAAAAAAGCGCTTAAAATCCAAATGGGTGTGGATATTAACGAATACATGGTTTTTGATGGCGAATTAAAAGATTTTGAAGCTGAAATGGAAGCCGCTAAAGTTCCTTCTCAGAGTTCTTTGTCTTTAGATGGCAATACGGATTTGAAACAGTTGGATATGGCTATTCAACAGTTGGAGCGCTCCAAAAAAATCGTCCTTTCCGGCGCCTGCCCCTCATTGGTGTTCACAGGTAGTTTTCAATACATGACCATGGGCGACGACATCCCTTTTAATGATTTCAAATGGTTTCCCACTTCATACATTGCGCTTGGCTTACAAGTACCAATAACATCTTGGGCATCAACAACCTATAAAACTAAACAGATAAAGAACAACATCCTGAACATGAACGACACGCGCTTGAATGTGGAACGCGCCCTTTGGCTCTCTGTTGCTTCACATCTGGGCAATATTGACAAAGCGATCGCCGATTTTGAATCCAGCAGTGCAAGCGTGAAAATAGCTACCCGCGCCTGTAACATCGCCCGAAAACAGTACGAAGTAGGCTTGGCAACATGGCTTCAACTCTACGACGTTGAACTGGCGCTTCTCAACACACAACAAATGTATTATCAGTCAATTCATGATTATCTTGTGGCACAGGCGGAACTGGAACATCTGCTGGGGAAGGAGAATTAAGAATTAGGAATTAGGAATTAGGAATTAAGAATTAGGAATTATGAAAAAAATCCACAATGCTTACGCTGATGTTGCCGAGTATCACTGCTTTGGGTGTTCGCCAATGAATCCGATTGGGTTGAAGCTCAATTTTTGGGAAGACGGGGATTGGGTATATGCCAAATGGACGCCTGAGAAATGGTATGAGGGTTATCTTAATATGTTGCACGGAGGTATCCAAGCCACACTGTTAGACGAGATTGCCGATTGGGTGCTCATCGTGAAGTTAGGCACCAGCGGCGTTACCAAAAATCTGAATATCAGCTACATAAAACCCGTATTTGTGAATCAGGGCGAAATTACCATCCGCGCCAAACTACTAAACCACAGCGGAAATTCCGCCTTCACTTACGCTGAACTGATGGACAAAGAAGGCGCCATACGCTCTCATGCTGAAATTGAATACTTCGTTTTCCCCCAAGAAGTTGCCAAAAGGAAATACAACTTCCCCGAATACGAAGCCTTCTTCGTTAATTAATAATTAACAATGAATAATTAAGAAAATTCTACCCCAATTAACCACTAACCACTAATCATTAATCATTAACCACTAACCACTAATCACTAACCACTATTATGATTTCCTACCGAAAAGAACTCCACTTCAACCTTCCCACGCGTCGTGGTTTGAAGAACATTACACACGAGGTGCAACAAGCCATCACCGAAAGCGGCATCAAAGAGGGCTTGGTGTTGGTGAATGCCATGCACATTACCGCCAGCGTTTTTATTAACGATGATGAATCGGGATTGCACCACGATTACGAAGTATGGTTGGAAAAATTAGCTCCCGAAAAACCATACAATCAATACCAACACAACGGTTTTGAAGACAATGCCGATGCCCACCTCAAACGCACCGTCATGGGACGCGAAGTTGTTTGCGCCATCACCAATGGCAAACTCGACTTTGGTACATGGGAGCAAATCTTCTACTTCGAATTTGATGGAAAACGAAACAAACGAGCGCTCATCAAAGTGATTGGCGAGTAAATTAGGAATTACGAATTAGGAATTACGAATTACGAATTAGAAATTAAGAGAACATACACCATTACACCTTTACACCATTAAACCATTACACCTTTACACCTTTACACCATTACACCTTTACACCTTTACACCCTTACACCTTTACACCTTTACACCCTTACACCATTACACCTTTACACCTTTACACCTTTACACCATTACACCCTTACACCTTTACACCTTTACACCCTTACACCCTTACACCTTTAAACCAACAAACCCTATGAAAAAGACCCCATTACTGCTCTTAATCGCAACATTATTTCTTGCGTGTGGGCAAAAGAAAACAGAGGATATTAATTTACAACAAGCTGCGCAAGATGAAGTGCTTGCAATTAAAGTAGCGGAAGTGCACGAACAAGAAGTGGCGCAAATTTTTGAATACACTGCGGTGGTGCGCGCTGAGGCGATAAACAACATTGCACCAACCATTCCCGGAAGAATTGACCAAATCTTTGTAGAAGTTGGCGATTTTGTAACTGTTGGGCAAAAATTGGTGCAAATGGATGCCACGCAACTCAGACAGATTAAAAGTCAATTGGATAACCTGAAAGAAAACTTTAACCGCCTGGACGAACTCTACAAAGTGGGCGGCGTTTCAAAAGCAGATTGGGATGCGTTGAAAACTCAATTGGATGTAACGCAAAATAGTTACAACAATCTATCTGAAAACACGCAATTGGTAAGCCCAATCAATGGCGTAGTAACGATGCGCAATTATGATGGCGGAGACATTTACGCAGGTAATCCCATTTTGCAAATCCAACAAATTAAGCCAGTTAAACTGTTGATTAATGTTTCGGAAAGTCAATACAACGACTTTAGACAAGGAATGGAAGCACAAATTAAAGTTGACATTTTAGGAGACGCTTCCATTAAGGGGCGTGTGAGTTTGATCTATCCCACCTTTGATGCGCGCACGCACACATTTCCTGTGGAGATTGCCATTCCGAACGAGCACATTAAGGTGCGTCCGGGCATGTACGCCCGCGCCATCTTTAACTTGGGCAACAGAAACAACGTTGTGGTGCCCGACAATGCCATTGTGAAACAACCCGGCAGCGGCGACCGATACATATATGTGCTTAATGAGGATAATACTGTTTCTTACATAAAAATTGAGCTCGGTAGAAGATTAGACGCAAACTACGAAATCATCTCAGGAGTTAAAGACGGCGATAAGGTGGCAATTACTTCGCTGACGAAACTAAAAGATGGAATGAGGGTGGAGGTGATGGAATAGGGAATGTAATACAATTTACTTATCTCTTTCTAATTTTTGCCTTTCCCCAAAACCTTAATAGCAATATCTCAGCAAGAAAACACCCTAAGGCAAGCATAATAAAATAGCGCCAAAGCGATTTTCCGCTCAAATTATCTGAAATAGATTGGGTTAGGTTTTTGGCATGCGCAGGAAGCAGCGTCACACGATTTTCAGATTGATCTGCTGTTTTATCCAATTCTTTTTCCGTGTAGTAATCTAAATTCGATTCATCTCTTTGATAATTAAAGGCTAAAGTGGCGTAATGAGTACCGCTTTTCAGGACGTCATAAAAACCCGACAGCTGAATTTGGGTATGCAAAAACAACTGCGTCTCGTTGCCCATGTTACGTTGTTCGGGAATCAATTCTGCATTGCCGGCTTTCTGTTTCAGAATGAAAATATCCTCTGTGCCCAGCGCCCGTTGCGGAATAATAACTGTTTCATTGTTTCCAATGAGGTTGCTCAGTGCGCCTTTCAACTGCCCCATTAAACCCAAATTGTGTAAAGGAATGAAAAAAATGGCATTTTTGTGTGCATTTCCGTAGAAATCGTTCAAGGCAACGGCAGATAAAATAACGCGACCTTTTCCAAAACTATAGGCGGTAAGGAAAGGGGCATTGTTTTCCAAACGCATAATATCCTCCGCAGGGACATTCTTATTTTCAAATGTATAGTAATGAGAAACAGTAGGCATCTCCCATTGTTCCGAACCACTTTTTTGTAATGCCCCTTTAAAATAAATACTCTCTTTGCTAATGCTTCCTACTTTCAACTCGTTAGTTTGTAGTTCTTGATAATTAGGAATATTCAGCCTGTTAAAGAAAGCATTCCATTGCAACGCTTCCATTTTCTCTGCGGGGAAAATGGTCAAAGTCCCACCGTTTTGCACATATTTTTCTAATTCTGCAGCCAAACCCGTTGAAATAGTTTCTATCTGGTCTAAAACAATGAGTTGTGCCGAAGCAAATGCGCTATAGTTTATTTGATTCACGTTCATTGCATTATAAGAAAACAAAGAATCTGCGCCGTAAAGCGCTTGCAGATACCTGTTTTGCATTTTATCCTGAATAGCGATAATAGAAGCGCTCGGCGCTACATCATACACAAAATAATAACGGTCATCGAACGTAATGGGCGTGTCATAAATTTCCAACATACCTGCCTGTATGCCTGCGTGTTGAATGGTGTAGTTGAGCGTGATATCGGTATAGCTATTCGGCTTAATATCCACAGCGCCCAAAGCGCGTTGCTCGCTGTTAATATACAGTTTTACAGGGAGTCTCACCACTTCTTCTTTGCCATTATTACTAATGCGTACCGCAACTCCCACATTGTATCCCACTTGGAACACAGGAAGATCAAACCAACAAGTATCAATAGAGATATTATTCATCCCTTTATTTTCAACAGGTATAAGAAATGACAACAGCGCACTATCCCTTAGTAGCGGCGTAAAATCGAATTGAGTTTTTTGAAAATCGGAGATAAAATAAGCCAATTTTTGTCCTTTTTGCGATTTGGTGGTAATATTTTGATTAAAATGTAAAATTTGTCCTAAGTTTTTAGATTTTGGCGTAATCTCAATATCATCCAATCGTGATAAAAATTCATCTTTGTTCATAATTTGTGCTTCATGAGCTGAGAAGTTATTGGTAATAAGCACAAATTCATCATTATAAGAAAAAGCATCTGCCACTTTTTTTGCGGCATCCACGGCTTCGTTTAGCAGCGAGGTTTGTTGGGTTTGCGCCTCCATAGAGAAAGAGTTGTCCACAAAAACCGAAACAATCGTTCCTGATTGGGTAGCAAATTGATGATTTGGTAAATAGGGCTGCGCAAAAGCGAACGCGAGCGCCGTGATACCTAAAATTCTCAATAACAAAACAATGAAATGCTGCAATTGAGATTCGCGTTTTGTTTTCAGCAAAATCTCCTGCAACAGTTTCACATTTGAAAAGTAGGTGGTTTTATATCTTCTAAAATTAAAAAGATGAATAAGAACAGGAATGGCAATAGCGCAAATACCGAATAAAAAGAGAGGGTTAGTAAATTGCATTTTTGAATTATTTTGGAACGCGAAAATATAGAAATAGTAGTTCAAAGTTCGTATTGAATTTTCAAAAATAAGAACAGAACTGTCTTGTTCACGCAATTCTTTGCCTTTCGACAAATTGCTTTTAGATTGGGTGCCCCAAGTTTCCTATCAATGAGACAAAAAATCCTGATTTTGCGTTTGATTTGTGGTGGGTAGATGCAAAACGATCTGCCAATGATGCACTTTCAATTTATGCCAGGGTAAATAGCACTTCTGTTTTTTTTAAAACAAGTCAACTGGCATTACAACATTTTTATACTTTCGCCATCCAAAAACTTTTATTCAATTCTAATTTACGTGTATGAAAAAAATCTTCTTATTAGCTGTAGCGTTTCTCACCTGTACAATCTCTTTTGCACAATCTCAAGAACGTATCATCAAATTTCAAATTCAGGATAGAAGCCAATTACAATGGCTCACACAAATGCTTTCCATCGACAATGTTACGGGAAACGAAGTGATTGCCTATACGAACTCTGCTGAGTTTGAGCGCTTTCTAACGCTGAATATTCCTTACGAAATTGTTGAGAAACCCGTTTTAACACCTGAAGAACTCAATATGTTGGATTTTGAGGCGATACTGAACAGTAGAAACGACTGGAACTACTATCCTGCTTACGAGGCATACGTATCTATGATGCAGCAGTTTGCAATCGATTACCCTGACTTGTGTCGTTTAGTTCAGTTTGGTACCGGCGCTTCTTCGCAAAACCGAAAACTATTAGCCTGTGTGGTTAGCAGCAATGTGCAAGTTCGTGAGGCTGAACCTCAGGTGTTTTTCACCTCAAGTATGCACGGAGACGAACTTACCGGTTATGTGTTGATGCTACGCTATATAGATTACCTGTTAAGTAATTATGGAACAAACGAACGTATTACCTATCTGTTGGATAATACGGAAATATGGATTAATCCGTTAGCCAATCCTGATGGAACATTTATTACAGGTAATAGTAGTGTCTCGGGTGCCGTTCGTTATAATGCCAATTATGTGGATTTGAATCGCAATTATAAAGACTGGAATCATGGAAATCACCCAGACGGAAACTCATGGCAAACAGAAACTATCGCCTTTACAAATTTACAGGCGGAAGAAGCTTTTGTGTTGAGTGTGAACCTACATGGCGGTGCAGAGGTATGCAATTATCCATGGGATAATGTGTGCGCTCCATTTTCCGCAGATGATGCATGGTGGCAAATGGTGTGTAAAGAATATGCGGATACGGCAAAAATTCATAGTACCGGAACAAACTATATGAGAGGAAACTATTGTGGAAATTGTTATTCGGGCGGATGCTACCCAGGTATTTGTCATGGCGCCAACTGGTACGATATCACAGGTTCTCGGCAAGACTACGCCAACTACTATGATCATACTCGCGAATTTTGCTTGGAAATCTCAAATACCAAAACTCCTACCGCTACAACCCTGCCCACTTTTTGGAACTATAACTACCGCTCATTTTTAAATTATACGCAACAAGCCCTTTACGGTATTCATGGCATGGTTACCGATCTCTGTTCGGGAGAACCGGTCTATGCCAAAGTTTTTGTGAACAGCCACGATGCAGATAACTCTTTTGTGATGACCGATCCTCGTGTGGGCTATTATGCCCGCCCCATCAAAGGAGGAACCTACTCCGTTACCTTTTCTGCTGAAGGATATACTTCACAAACAGTGTCTGTTACTGTAGCTGACTTTCAAAAAACAGTTCAACACATTACGCTCTCTCCAGCAGGGATGGTTGCCGTGCCGGTAGCAGATTTTGAAGCTGATGAAACAGAAATATTGATTAACGAAACTGTTCAATTTAAAGACCTTTCTGAAAATGCAACCGCATGGGAATGGTATTTTGAAGGAGGAACGCCAGAAACCAGCATTGAACAGAATCCTGCTGTCTTATACAAAAATCCGGGCAGCTTTAATGTAAAACTTAAGGCGTTTAATGGCGATTGTAGCCACGAAACAGAGATGGAAGATTATATCACCGTAAAACAAATTACAACCCCTCCCTCAGCAAACTTTCAGGCGGATAAAAATGAAATATTTGAAAATGAAACCATCCATTTTACAAACCTTTCAGAAAATGCAATGACTTGGGAATGGTTTTTTGAAGGAGGAACACCCGAAACCAGCATTGAACGACATCCCGTTGTGCTATATGAAAATGCCGGAACTTTCAATGTAGCCTTAACCGTAACCAACGATTTCGGCACGGATGAAATCTTTAAAGAAGCTTACATCCTAGTAAAAGAGCTGGCAGCTTACGAACTAGAAGGCGTACAGGTGAAGATGTTCCCCAATCCTGTCTCACAGGAATCCACCTTCACCATTGATGCCGATGCCCCCATATTTACCATTGAGCTATACAATCTGATGGGTGCAACCTTAAAAAAGATCCAACCTGACGCGATCCCTTATTCGTTTTCTATTTCAGGCATTGAAAAGGGAGTCTATTTCATTCGGGTGGAAACGCAGAAAGGTACGTGTGTTAGGAAGGTACAAGTACGTTAAGAAGGTGCTAATTCACTATCACCCCCCTACACTGCTCTTGCCTCAGCGCCAGCCGAACTTCTTCAAAACAAAGTGCTTTAATATCAAAAGAGCAATAGCTGCTGCCAATTTGGTCGGGATAATGCGCATCGGAGCTTTGAATAAAGGTTTTTTGCTTCAGGTATTTGTTTTTCAATAAATAGGCTTCGCGGGTGGTATTGGGTGAGATTTCTACGGCATCTACATTCAAATCAAAGGGAATAAAGCCCAACTGGCTGGGAATGCTGAATTTTGGTTTGTCAATGTGCGCGGGTATGAACAAACCCTGCAAACTATGCACTTTAGCCTCAACCTCCTCAATAGTTTTTTGGATGGCAGAAGGCAAAAACAGGGGTTCTTCATAGATAATGTTTTCATTTTCATCAATTTGTACTTGTTCGCCGAATTTATCCGAATCGTTGGGAATAGGAGGGAGATTTTCCTGTAAAAAAATTTCAAAACTATCTAACGCTTCGTCGGAGTTGAAAAATGCTAAACAGTGGGCTTCCTCCTTGGTGGTTACTTCTGCACCTGTAAGCACAAGAATACCAACCTCTTCTCCATATTTTCGCGCTAATTTCCCATGTTTGGTGGTGTTGTGGTCGGTAATGCCAATAATATCCAAGCCGCGTGCTTTCGCCAAACGCACAATCTCGGCAGGCGTCATGTCCAAATCTCCACAAGGAGACAAGAGGGTGTGGATGTGGAGGTCGGCTTTGTACATGAAGAGTGATTAATGATTAGTGATTAATGATTAGTGATTAATAATTGCCGTTGGCTTCAGCCAACGGATAATAGAATAGATATAGATAATAGAATAGATATAGATAAAAGAATAGATAATAGAAAACAAATAGTAAGAGATTATTTTATTAAATTATAAACCATTCCTGATATTTCAAACTCTTCCAAGTCAGTGGAAAGGATAGGAATATTCTCTTCGTGGCTTTGTGCCAGCGTGTCGGGTTCGGGTTGCAGGTTTTTCACTAAAATAATGGCTGCCAGCTCTTTCAAAGAGGCTATTGCCATCACGTTTTTATGGGTTTGCAGGGTAATCCACACATTGCCCTCTTGGGCGTGTCCCATCACATCGCTCAATAAATCGCACGTATATCCGCCTGTGATTTCTGCCTCCATGCCTTTTTCTCCCGATAAAATTTTCAAGTTTGCTTTTTCAACTAAATCTCTTACGTTCATATTATTAATCTTTTAATTCGTTTAACAATTTTTCAATTTTTTGGCTGTCTAATCTGTTTTTTCCCCAAGTTTTTTCCAAGAGATGCTCTGCCTCATGCATCCCTATTTTATTGTTTTGCAGCAACATTTTTTGTACAAATGCACAACTCTTAATGCTTGCGCCTTTCTGCACAATATCTTCTGCAAATGCTTGGCACGACGGCGCTCCGCACGTACCGCAATCCACACCGGGCAGCATCTCCTTGAGTTCGTTTATTCGTTTCATCTTCTTCATGGCTTCCGCCATGTTGTCATCTAATTTTACAATGGAACGCGGGTGAATTTTGCCGTGTAGGAGATAATTATCATAAATATGAGACTCATATTGAGCAAATTCTGTTTTATCATCCATTTCAGAATTAGCTTTTGTGGCTCTTTTTCTTGCTCGTTCAGTAGTTAAGAATTTATTGCCGGCACACAAAACCCCGCCGGCACAACTTTGATAACAGGCTCTGAGTTCTAAAAAGTCAATATCTTCAATGTCATCATTTTCAACTTTTTCAAGAAATTCAATAACATTTTTTATTTCATCAATAGCCAGTTTTCTTTCCACATCCACAATACGCACTTCCCCCGCCGTTAGCGACCAGTAGAGCGAATCTTTTGACATGGCGCGAAAATCGGAAATTTCAATATCCTCATTCGTAATCCCTTTTTGTTTGATTTCTCTATATACCTTATTATAAAGATAATTCATGTTGATGGCGCCTCCACTAATTAAGGTACTGTCTTCCACCACAGAACTTTTAATGCCGGCAACTTTGGCGGCACAGGGCGTAACATAAAAAATGCCCACTTCCGAAAACGGGATGCCTTGCTCTTCAAATTTTTTCTTAATACACATCGCCGTAATCTCCATTGGGGGTTTGATCAGCATCAAATTGTTCACCAAATTTGGGAAACGTACTTGTATCAAGCGCACTATGGCAGGACAAAAAGAGGAGATTATCGGTTTGTCGCTCCGTTCTTTAATATAATCGTTGTAGGGCTTTATTAAAAAATCGACAGCATTTTCCGTTTCATAAACATGTGTAAAACCTATGGAAATAAGTCCTTTATAAATTTGTTGGTAGGTAATTTTATCGGGAAATTGTGCGCTAAAAACAGCCGGCATCAAAGCCACCCGATATTTGAAATCGTAAATTTTTTGAAAGTCGTCTTGTCTAACGCCCACGGCAGCATGCGGACACACACGGGAACACTCGCCGCAATCAATACAACGTTCTGGTATGAGTGTTGCTTTCCCGTTCACCACCCGAATGGCTTCGGTGGGGCAGGTGATCATGCAGTGGGAGCATCCCATGCAAGCCTCCGTTCTAAGTTCCAGCGTGTGATAAAATGTTTCTTTTTTTTGCTCCATACTGTTGGTTTATTGTAACTGATTATAAATTTCCACAGTGGTACCCACAGCCACTTTACTTGTAATATTAAGCCTGTCTGTGTTATTTTTGATATTGGGCAGTCCCATTCCAGCTCCGAAGCCCATATCGCGCACGCTCTGCGATGCTGTGGAGTAGCCCACCTCCATCGCTTTGTCAATATCCGGTATTCCGGGTCCCTCATCCACCAAACGAATGAGAATAGAATCATCGGCAATGTCCACTAAAATTTTCCCCTTATAGGCGTGAGCCACAATGTTTACCTCCGCTTCGTAGAGCGCCACCACCGTGCGTTTAATAATCCCCGAATCCACATTCAGTTGCTTCAGCATCTTTTTCACTGCGCTTGAAGTGGAACCGGCGTTGGTAAAGTCGCCACCCTCTATTTCATATTCAAAATGCATAGCTTTCTTGTTTAATATAAAGATTTTACACCTGAGTTATAAATTAAGGCAGAGGTTCTAAAAGCCGAATAAGCTGTTTCAATAATGATGGTTTCATTTTCTTCTGCAAGTTCAATCATCTCATCACTTGCTTTTTTGCCTCTCACCAAAATAACGAAATAGATTCCTGCCATCTCTACCGTTCTGATAGTTTGTATGTTTGCCAATCCTGTGATAAGAGCGACATTTTGAAAATCGTTCAAAGTGAGCACATCACTCATCAAGTCTGAAGAGAAAGCAGCATCAATTTGCCGATCCATGGCTTGGGAAGAGGTAACGATCTTCCCTTCGAGTAGTTTTACAATTTCTAATACTTTCATTTATTTTATACTAAGATATTTATGTATTTTACTTTAGGTTTGCAAATTAATATAAAATTTTTAATTATGCTGTTACTGTCAGATTATCCATTGAACGTAACAATCAAGTTTGTGAAATGGGAATAGCATATGTTATATAAAGCCCGAAGTAGTTCTAACAGGCAGAAAAAATCACTACTTTTTGACAAAAAATCGTTCTTGGTTGTTTTTGTGATAAAAGTATACACCTCAAAAAAAATCAATACAAAAAACTTTTCGACCTTTACATCAAATTGCATGAGTTTGACTAACAGCATGCTACCACTTGAACATCAGATTGTACATATTGAATATCAAATAGGAGAGTTGGTACCGGAAAGTCTTAGCATCGCGTGTTACTCAACGCCTCAAAAAAATACATCATGCTGTTAGCTAAGGCCGAAGAGTTAGATTTGCTTCAGACTGTCTATGCTTTGAATTTTGTGAATGACAGGTTTGAGAAATCTCCCAAAATGGAATAAGATTAAGGGTTTTCTTTTTTGTATTTTTCTGTTTTTCAGTAGTCGTTCAAATATTGAACCCTTTTATTTTGATTTTGGAGTGTTCTTTGCAAAAGGATGCAATAACCCCAAATAATTCCTAATTCTTAATTCTTAATCTATTATGCAAGCCTTTATCTTCCCAAATGTCCGTTCGATGTTCATGTCAAGTCCAACGGAGAAGCGAATTAATCCTTCCGACATCCCCATTTCGCGTTGAATATCTTCGGGCACTTCTGAGGAAGTAGATTTTCCTGAGTTGCTGAACAATGTTTTGAAATATCCCAAACTCACAGCAAGGTAGCCTACATCAGCAGCTTGCATCTTTTCCATGATGTCGCTTGCACGTTCTGCCGTACCCATATCAATAGCAATCATGCCGCCGAAGCCGTAGCCATCGTTCATCATTGATTTCAACAGGTTGTGGTCGGGATGTTCGGGCAAGCCCGGATAGTTGAATTTGATGCCCAATTCTCTAAAACGCTCTGCCAAAAACATGGCGTTTTTGCTGTGCTGCATCATTCTGATATGCAGGGTGTGCAGGTTTTTTAAAATGGAGGCAGATAACTTGGGGTCTAACACGGGACCAAGTAACATGGCGGTGCCGCAATTCACATCTGCCAAAGCGTTAATAAACTCAGCGGTAGAGCAGATAGCGCCTCCCACACAGTCGTTTTTGCCGTTAATAAATTTGGTCATGCTATACACCACAACATCCACGCCGTGTAGGTGTGGAGTTACCATGAGCGGAGTGAATGTATTGTCGCACACCAACTTGGCATTATTGGCATGGGCAATTTTAGCCAACTCCGGCAAGTTGGAAATTTGAAGCAGCGGATTGGTCATCGTTTCTGTATAAATCAGCTTCGTATTGGGGCGCATCGCCTTTTTCACCGCTTCCAAGTTGGAGATGTTGACAAAAGTAACATCAATATTAAATTTTTTGAGATAATTTTCAAAGAAAGCGAACGTTCCGCCGTAGGTGGTCATACTTGACACGATATGGTCTCCGGAATTGCAGATTTGCAGGATGGCGCAGGTAATTGCCGCCATACCTGAGGCGGTTACCCACGCGGCTTCCGTGTTTTCCATGGCTGCCAGCGCATCGGCTAAATATTTGTTGCTGGGATTCCAATGGCGCGAGTAGAGGTAGCACCCTTCGGTTTCCCCTTGAAAGGTCTCGGTCATTGTTCGAGCTTCCAAAAAAGTGTAGGTAGCAGAATCGGTTACGGAAGGATTTACATCGCCAAACTCGCCAAATTGACGTAAGTCCTGAATAGCGTTAGCAGGATCAAAATTTTTCATAAAAATATTGGTTTTAATTAATTATATCAATTTTTTTGGTAAATAATAAAGTTTGCAAAAATAGAAAAAATGAATGAACTATAATTAATTTTTTTGTGTTATTTCGCGACCACTTTATTAAGTTATGTTTGTGTATATTATGACTGCCTTACATAGAAATCTTCTTATCTTTTTTTTGATGCTTTCTACAAGCATTTTGGGTTCCTGTAAGTATAATACATTCTATCATAAAGCCATAATATTACCTGCTGAAATTTGGAATAAAGATTCTCTGTTAGTTTACGAATTTACCATTGATGATTCGCAACAATTTTATAATTTCTATTTTGATGTAAGAAACACAACAGATTACCCCTTCCAAAACCTGTATCTTTTCTTTACCACGCAATTTCCCGACAGCACTTCGTTTACCGATACCTTAAATTGTATTTTGTGTGATGCTTATGGGCGCTGGACAGGAAAAGGATCCGGAAGAATTAAGGAAAACAGGTTTGTATTAAAACAAAAAGTGCGGTTTGCTCAAACAGGTATTTATACTTTCTTCGCGCAACAAGCCATGAGAACAGATGAATTAATGGGAATTACAGATTTTGGGATAACATTACAATATGAATAAATCAATATCATTTTTTTTAGGTTTATTGTTGGGCATCCTAATCTGTGTCTTACTTTTTTATTTTGATGTAAGACTTTTTGAATCTACATGCCCTCAATGTAATGAAAAAGAGACTATTACTATTGTTACTACTGACACCGTTTATGTAAAACCTCCTCTAAAACCAAAAAAAACGATGGTTGAAGATAAAATACAGGGAAGCGCTGATATGGAAACCCCAGATGAACATTTGGAAAGTGAGGTTTCTATTTATGAATCTGATTTTTCTTTTGAAGGAAGAGAGCAGGATGAGGTTTTCTCTGACCAGTTGCTGCAAACAAAAACCGTAAAGGTAAAGTTCCTTGCCTCTGCTAATCAAGATGGTAAACAACCCGATAATTTCTTCCAATTTTTTGAGATACAGATGTGGAGCACGCCTATTAAAAATAAAGTTACCTATTACAGAGATAATAATATGCTGAAGATTAAAGGAATGAAAATTGACAACATGAATGTTGTTTTTTGGAACAACCTCTATTATTTAGAAATTGCAAACCGCCATTACGCCATTCCTGAAACTAAATCGTTTGAAACTTTAAATATTGTACAAATACCTCAATAAACTATGAAGAAAATAATCTTAACTGCTTCATGCTTTCTATTTTTTCTCTGTGGATTAATAATGTTTGCATCCGCCCGGTGTCGCGGAGGTATGTGTTCCTCAAAGATGTCCTATAAACACGAAGGACCACAATGGGCAAATGCTGGTAAAAAACAGGGAACAGGCATTTATTTAGATTCTACATACGTCTATCCTGAAGCTCATTATGATTATGACAACAAAGAGGAACGCGTGCGCTCTAACGCTTGGGAACGCAAAGGTTTTGAACTGGCTTTAGGAACAAACGCCTATTTCGCAAGTAAAAAAACCGCCAATTATTATAATGGCTCTCCTGCCAATGACATCAATCTTAATCAGCTTTTTAGTAACAAATATCGTTGGGAGGATATACTTGAAATATTGAGAAATAATTATAGATATCTTGATGTTACAGACCCCGGTAGCGTAAAGGTTAGAGAAGATTATAACTATAACTCAGCCTATAATGTGGCAATGGATATAGCAGTAGCTCTAAAATACAGGTTTTACAAGAATTGTTATTTCGAGGTAAGTTATTCTTTTAGAAGGTTGGTATGCTCTAACCGTTTTATTTTCGATTTTCCATACGTTCTATCGGGCAACAAAGAGAATCCTCCCTACAGCGCCCTACAAGATATAGTGGCACGCGAAGAGCGCCACTATATTGATTTGTCTATAGGCTATGTATTTCAAAAACATGAAATTGTAAAACCATTTATTGCTTTGGGAGCGCAATTTACCTACATCCGCATCAAAGACTTTTTAGCTTTGATTGAAGAGGCAACTCCATTTGATTTAATGCAGGCAGCAAGGTATCCAAACTGGACTCCGAACATACAGGATATGCCCAACTATATGGATTGGGCTGGAGCCGGATATGGATTCCTATTCGCTGCAGGACTTAAAATTGCCTTTCATCCGGCTGTATCAATCGACCCGATCTTTCAACTGTCGGTAGCGAGTTTTGGAAATAATAAAAACTTGCCGGGTTATAATACTAATATTTGCTTAAACTATCTTGCAGGCATTCGTTTGGTGCTGAACGACGCACTTTTTGTAAAAAATAAGTAGTCTATTGGTTTCTGTTTGCCATTTGTGTAGCAATAAACGAAGCCACATCATCTGCGTAGGAGTTCATGCCGAAGCCGGCGTCGTAGCCAAGTTCCTTGGCTAACTCATGCGAGATGCGCGGTCCTCCGCAAACCACCAGCAGTTTGTCGCGCAAACCCTCCGCCTCCAACATCTCAATCAGTTCTACCAAGTTTCCAACATGCACATCTTTTTGGGTTACAGTTTGCGAAACTAACAATGCATCGGCTTTCAGTTCAATGGCTTTTGCAATAAACTCATCGTTGGGCACTTGGCTGCCCAAGTTGTGTGCATCAATCATTTCGTAGCGCTCCAAGCCGTAATGACCGGCGTATCCCTTCATGTTCATAATCGCGTCAATGCCAACGGTGTGTGCGTCGGTGCCCGTACTTGCGCCAATCACCACAATTTTTCTACCAATCTGCTGACGAATAAAATCGTCAGTCTCATGCATATCCATCTTGTTCGATTCCACTTTTGGAACATGTATGGTAGAAAAATCCACACTTTGTGCGCAATTTCCATAGCAGTTGAAGAAGGTGAAGCCTTCCGTGAGTTCTTTGTAAAAAACAACTTGCGGGTTTTCAAAACCTAACTTTTTCAACAGTTGTTTGGCGGCTTCCACCGCTTCGTCGCTGGCGGGCACAGGCAGGGTGAAACTGAGTTGCATTTTGCCGTCATTCATGGTGTCTCCGTAAGGTTTCACCTTAGCAAGATCTAAGGTTTTGTCAAAGTCAGTAACTTGGGTAGAGTAAAGTCCAGAACTCATATCGCTTAAGGTTTAAAGGTGTAATTTCTAATTCTCTTAATTCCTAATTCGTAATTCGTAATTCGTAATCACTCGTGTTGCGTTTAATCTACTTGAATAACAATAACATACAATCACGTTCTTTGACATTTTGGTAA
>JGI24696J40584_12961554_pt1 | contig 20704 bp, 13 predicted proteins | sample TergutCo191P4_FD_40584 | JGI IMG/M metagenome (IMG submission 40584)
TACCGCCGAAAAACGGCGTTACAATATTGGCAACGCCCTGCGCGATAAGTTCCGTGTTTGAGTTGTGGCGGTCGCCGGTTACGCCGTCGGCTACGATTGCCGAGAGCAGCGATTCAATGGCACACAACATTGCAATAGTAAATGCAGCGGGCATCAACATCCGTATCATTTCAAACGTAACATTCGGCGCTTTGGGCGCAGACAACGCAAAATCGCTGCCGAAACGGTCGCCGATGGTTTCAATTTGAATACCGTATTTTCGCATAAAATACGCCAGCACTGTCATTACGATAATGGCAATCAGCGAGCCGGGTATTTTTTTTGAGATTTTCGGAGTAAATACAATAATTAGTATAGTTGCCGTTGCCACGATAACAGAGCGCCAACTTATGGTATCGATTGCACCGAAATAAGACAGCCATTTATCGATAAAATCACTTGGCACATCGGCAATTTGAAGTCCGAAAAAATCTTTTATTTGTGTACTGAAAATAATCAGTGCAATGCCGCTTGTGAAGCCAACAATAACGGGGTGAGGTACAAATTTAATCACATTGCCGAGTTTAAATGCGCCAAGTAAAATAAGAATGATGCCCGCCATTATCGTTGCAACAATCAGTCCGTCGAAGCCGAATTGCTGAATAATGCCATATACAATAACGATAAGTGCGCCGGTTGGTCCACCGATTTGCACACGGCTACCGCCTAAAAATGAAATGATAAAACCGGCAATCACTGCGGTAATCAAACCTGTTTCGGGTTTCACGCCGGACGCAATGCCAAACGCAATAGCCAACGGCAACGCCACAATGCCTACAATAATACCCGACATCAAATCGGCATAAAATTGCTCTTTTGTGTAATTTTTTATGGTAGAAAAAAGTTTTGGCGAAAAAATCATTTTTTTTATACACATTGAAAACAGAGCGCAAAGGTAGGTAGAATTTCAATACATTAGCAACTTTTATGTATAAAAAACAATAATTTTGAAAAATATTTCACTCAAAATTTTGTTTAGTTCAAAAAAAATGTTTTGCTTTGTAGCGTATAAATGAATTATTAAAAACTATTGTCTATCAGACAAATAAAAATTAGAACAGTATGGAATTAGAGATAACAGACAGCAATTTTGAAGAATTTGTCTTGCAATCGGACAAACTCGCTATGGTTGATTTTTGGGCAGAATGGTGTGGACCGTGCCGTATGTTAGCCCCCATTGTAGAAGAATTGGCGGAAGAATACGCCGGAAAAGCGGTTATTGGCAAAATTGATGTGGATAACAACCCTGTTGTGTGTGATAAATACGGCATTCGGAATATTCCTACCGTTTTGTTTTTCAAAAATGGCGAAATTGTTGATAAACAAGTAGGCGCAGCGCCAAAAAACGCTTTGGTGGCAAAAATTCAGGCGTTTCTATAGAAAACAGCCTCATTTTATTTCCATTTCCTCTACATTCCAGCCTTCTAAAATCAAACGTGATATTTCGGCGCCGGTATCATATTCGAAAGTTATGTTTTTCGTTTCATAAGGCAAGAGCGAGAAATAATTGTCACTCCAAAAGACGGGCAAAATTCTTTCGTTCTTCTTATCTATTAATTTCAGACGCAGCATCAAAGCGATATTTGCCGCAGGGTTTTTTATTTCTATGGTGTTTCCTCGTATTTTTACGTTTGGCGTAATGTTTTCCATTGTTTGCAAAAGTGTGTAATTTTGGTAATCTGTTGCCCGCCAGTAGAAATTTTCCGAAATTACTTCATTTTCTTTCATCAATTTTAATTTAATAAAATGCACAGGCGAAATGTAGGCGGGAAAAGTCAGCAAAAAGCAGTTTTTCACCTCATCGGAAATAGATTTAATCAACAATGAATCAGACAATTTAAGTGTTCCGTTCAAATTATAAATATATGCTTTTGCATAAATATTTTCTTGTGTTGTTCCTGTGTTGTTTGCCACTTTCACTTGATTGTCGTTCGCATCCCAAAGAATGTGCAATGGTTCGCAGGCTTTTTGGCAACCGTAATAGCCTGCTGTTTGTTCGAGGAAATAATCATAAGTTTGCCAAACGGTAGAGGGCCACGCGGGGTGGCTCATCCACATCAAAATGCCGTTTGATTTGTTGGCGGCAAAGGACTCAAACATTGCTTTGTGATTTTCCATATTTACCATTTGCGCTTTTCGGCAAAAATTTTCGATGTTTGCCGGCGTACCGTATTTATTAATGGCGGCAGTGTATTCGTTGGCTCTCATTGCGCTGGGTGCAGCACAAAAATCGTGAATACCCCACATATTGTTTACCGGAAAGAGTTTGCTGGGGGGTAGCATCGCACGCATTGTTTCTACCGATGGCAGATTGGGCATACCTATTTCGCTGTGTATCTTTTGGTCTTTCATACTTCTGTCTGAAAAATACCAACGCGGATTTTGTACGCCATAAGGTCCAAAACCGCTTACTCCGTCGGCAGCGGAATGTGGAATATAAATGCGTGTACCGTCCAATTCGTGCGTCAGTTTTTCCAACGCAGCATTTAATGTTGCCGGCGGATAGCCTTCATTTCGCCCGCAATAGAGGGCAACGGAAGGGTGATTGCGCACGCGCTTAACTTTATCGCGGGCATTATTTATAAACATTACCTCATCGTTTGGGTCGGGTCCGTCAACCGGATTGGCGAGCCAAAAATCGTCCCAAATCAAAATACCGTATTTATCGCAAGCCTTGTAAAAATAATCGCTACCGGTCATTCCTACCCAGTTGCGTATCATTGTAAAATTTGTTTCTTTGTGAAGACGCACGCAATTATCATAATCTTTTTCGCCGAAGCGTAGCATTGATTCGCTTAAACCCCAGTTTCCGCCGCGCAGGAAGATTCGTTTGCCATTGACGTATAAAGTTAATATGCCGTTTGTGTTATCTGTTGTGATTTCGCGAACGCCAAAATTTGTTTTATATGTATCGGTAACAGCATTTTCTTTTTCAAAAGACAATTCCAAATCGTACAAAAACTGTTCGCCATAGCCGTTTGGATTCCAAAATCGCGGATTGTAGATACGTCCTAAAACAGTAACGGTTTTTGATTCTGCTGCCGACAGGCTGACATTTTGCGAAAATGTAACGTTTGTGGGTAAAATTTTTACTTTCAGTGTTCCGTTGATATTGGCGTTTTCATTGTTTTTCAAATCAACAAGTAATGTCAAATTAGCAAAAGTAGTGTCGGGTAAATTCAGTTTGGTTTTCATAAAAGAATTTTCGATAGAAACCGCTCCTGCTGCCGAAAGATACACTTCATCCTGAATGCCAATGTTGCGTCCGCGAATGGTAGGTAGCCAGTCCCAGCCCACAGAGGCGTGAATGGTAGGATTGTCTGCACCCAGCGCACCGCCGTTGGGGTCTGCCGATGCGAGTGATTGTACCGTTATTTCGCCCGGCGTATCGTTTTTGTGGATAAGTACTGCTAAATATGCCGGTTTACCGGCTTTTACGTATGGCGTAATGTCGAATTTCCCGCGAATAAATGCGCCTTCAATTCTTCCTGCGTTATTGCCATTTACAAAAATGTCGGCTTTCCAGTTAATGCCGTTGAAATTCAAAAAGATATGTTTTCCGGCATAAGTTTTGGGGATGACAAAGGAATTTCTGTACCAGAAATCGACAGTAAAATACTCGTCGGAAATGAGCAATTGCTGGTCGCCAAAGTTTGGATCGGGAATTAGTCCGTTGTTCAGATACGTGGTCAGCACAGTGCCCGGCACAGTGGCGGCAATCCATTTTTTGTCGTTGAAAACTGCTTGCGAAATCTGTTCGCCTGTGGCAGATACTTCGCTTGCGCGTTGTAACTTCCAGTTGCCGCCGGTGAGATACAGTTTTTCGGCGTTAATTCCCAATAATGGAAATAGTGATAATGTGATGTAGAGGAAAAGGGTTTTGTTCATTTTTTTTATTGTGCTGTAAAAGATGTTACAATGCTTCTGTTTTTATGCTTTTTAAATCATGCTACAAATGTAACGCATCTTTTTGAGATAACAAAAAAATAAAATAATTAATCTCTGTCTGTTTGCAAATTCCAAAAATAATTTGAAAATAAAATACAAATCTGAAAAACATGCCATTTGTAAGAAATTTATCTTACCTTTGATGCTCGAAAAACAGATTAATGCTTTGATAATAAAATTTTTACGACACTCTTTGAGTGAATTAAAATCAGTTATCCAAACTTTTTGATGATTATTTTTTGACTATTTTGCTGATTTTTAAATGTTTAGATGATTTTATAACGAACTATTGCATGGACCAATACCATAAATTATTATTAACGATTTGTAGTTTGCTTCTACTTAATGCTTTTAAGGTACAATCCCAAGTTGTACCTAACAGCACTTTTGATGGTATATATTATTATTTGACGCTGAATAATAATCAGATAAAAAACAAAAATCATAGTAAAGTTGCTTTTCAAATGAATTTATTCATTCAAAATAAAAGTAGTGACAGTATTGTTATTAACAACTTTAATAAGAATATCTATCATATATCAGAAATTAATTTTAGAGCAAATGAAAATAATGAAAAAAGAGCATTTTTTTGGAGTTTATTAACATTGTCGAATGAAGAACCCAAAGATATTCTTATGATTTCACCAAATGTACTTATTTCTAAACGAAAAAAATAAATAGTAGAAAAAAATAAAATTGTAGTTGTTCCGCCTGACAGTGTGTTTGTTTCTAATGTTTACATATTACATTCTCCATTTGTATTTTACCCAAAAGGTTATTACAAATTGAATCTTTACTATGAAAGTGACAGAAATAGCATAGCAGAAACAATTGTAGAGATAAAATAAAACCTGGTTGCCCTCCTATTCGCCGGAACTCAATCCCGATGAGTATTTGAATTGCGATTTAAAACGTGGGCTTTCGGATAAACCTGCTCCAAAGAATGTTAAAGAGTTGCAGCGTAATGTAGAAAATCACATGACTATGTTACAACAAACGCCTGAGAGGGTAGAAAAATATTTTAAGCACAAGGATATTAAATATGCCGCATGAAAAAAATTATAAATTTATTGATGCAAGGTTAATAGTATATCAAACAAGTTTTTTTGTTTTTTTTTAGCGAACAAAAAAAGAGCCTTTCGGCTCTTTTGCTTAATTCAAGATTAAATTTCGTTCTTTTTGCCGTACAAAACACCATAGATTTTAATAATCCCGTACAGCCCCCTAACCCCCGCAGGGGGAACAGTGCAGGGTAAAAAAGCCGGTACTACACCCGACTTTCGTCAATAATTTTTGGAAAATATTCATATTCCAAACGGTGTATCTTTTCGGCAACATCGTCGGGCGTATCGTTGGGCGACACGGCGCATTTCGCCTGAAAAATAATATCGCCCTCATCGTAGTGTTCATTCACATAATGAATACTGATGCCGCTTTCCGTTTCGTGGTTGGCAACCACCGCCTCGTGCACGTGATGTCCATACATTCCTTTTCCGCCGTATTTGGGCAGCAGGGCAGGGTGGATATTCACGATTTTGTTTGGATAAGCCGCAATCAAATTTTGGGGGATTTTCAGCAAAAAACCTGCTAAAACGATAAAATCGATATCGCTTTGTTGCAAAATTTGCAGCACTTTATCTGTTTCGTTCAATTCCTGCCGGGTAAAAACTGCTGTTGCTACGCCGAGTTTCCGGGCGCGCTCAAGCACATAAGCATCGGGCTTATTCGACAAAATAAGAGGGATACGCACATCATCCTGCTCTTGAAAATAGCGGACAATATTCTCGGCATTGCTGCCCGAACCTGATGCAAAAATGGCAATATTCATATTTCGGATTTTATAACTGCAAAAATAGGCGATTTTATCAAAAATTCAAAATATGCGAGAAACTGTTTTATTAAAACAATAAAAAAAACTCCAAAAATATTTGCAGATATAAAAACTATTAATACATTTGCAGTCTTCTACCGAGCGAGAATACCTAACGGTATTCAAAACATTAACAATTAATTTTAAACAAAAATAAAACAATGAAAAAAAACACATTAAAAACCTTGACAATCCTCGCATTGTCATTCTTCGGGTTTGCCGCTGCGAATGCCGAACTTGTCAGTACCGGCGTTGAACTTGAAAGCCGGGAGGAAATTGCCGTAACCAAAACTTTTGAAGAGGTTACCGTATTGGAACTCAACGATTGGAAAGATATTCCTTTCAATCGTTATGGAATCAAATACCAAAGCAACCGGATTTTGAAAGGCACAATTCATTATACTTTAGACGGAAATGAAATCAATGAAGATTTTTTTCTGGGAAAGAACCAAAACCCCAATGTCTTCTATAGTTTTATTGATGCATATTCCATTGACAATACAGGTAATAAGCGAGGGCTAAATTTATCATCTATTTCTTTCCGGACGCTTGACGGGAAAAACTGCACTTTGCAGATTTACGGCATTGGGCTGTATGAAAAGGAAAAAATGCCGAACACCCTCTATATATCCGACAACAATCTCAAACTTGGAATAAACTTGAATTGGGGCGGAGGGATTGAATACTTAGAGCGCCTGAATGCCAATGTAGAGGCTGTGCGTTTAGGAAACAGTCAGGTTAAGGTATCCAAAGACGCCCAAGCAAAATATGGAGGAACGCTTCTGACTAAAAATGTGAATTTAATCAACCGCCACGATACCGGCAGAAGTGTTCAGCAATCATATTACGGCTCTCGAGGCAATGGCGATGGATATGAAAAATGGTTTTATGCCGGAGGGAATGATTGGTGGCCCTATAATCCGGTACAGGGTGGAAACGTGTTTAACGAATCAAGCAAAATTGTTGAATACAAAATCACGGAGAATGAGATTTATGTCAAATGCCAGCCGCTGGACTGGGCTAAGCCGCGTGAATATATCACGCCATCTTATATGGAACAACGCTATACGCTTGTGAACGGCACAGTCAAATCCCTTTGCAGATTCACAGATTACTCTCCCTATAACCATCCGGAGGCAGACCAGGAAATACCTGCCCTGTATTGTATTGAGCCGCTCAATTCTTACCGGTATTACGGAGGCGCAAACCCTTGGGAAAACGATTTGGCAATCAGCAGAAAAGATGACCTTGCTTTTTGGGTGCCCGATTACCCAAGATTTAACACAACCGAATATTGGTCGGCATTTACCAACGATGAAACGGACGGATTCGGCTTGGCTATGTATGTGCCCGATAACAAAAGTACCCTTGTCGGCATATTCAAAAGGGGCGAGTATATTCAAAATGACCCTTCGCTGTCTGACCCTGCATCCTATATTGCGGTTGTGAGCAGATTACGGATAAAACAGTTTATACCGCTTGAATATAGTTTTCTTTTAACGGCAGGAAACCTGAGTGAGATGCGGCAAGCCATTTATGACAACAAAAATTTGATAAGCAATCAATCGCTGCTGGATTATATAAATGGTAATGTCACAAAACTCGAATATGTGCCGGACGATGCCTCTGTAAATAATTCGGATTTTGAAAATGTGCGTATTATTTCAAATAATAATGAATTGATTATCTCTGATTTGTCAGGACAAACAAAGGTTTCGTGCTACAACCTGTCGGGCGAAGTGATTTTTGAAGATGTTGCCGGAAACAATTTTACAAAAACAATTTCACAGGGATTTTATTTGATAAAATTGACAAATCAAAACGGTAGCAGTAAGGTGTTTAAGTGTGTGGTGAGGTAATACAGGCGGTGTTTCAAAAGTCAATTTGAACGCAAATACTTCGACTTCGCTCAGCACAAGAAACGCAAATTTTCGCAAATCAAAATAAAATTAATCTTGTATATATTTGATTATAAACAATATAATTTTTGCGAAAATTTGCGTTTCTTGTGTCATTTGCGTTCAAATTGACTTTTAGAACAGCACCTATGTAGTTATTTCAAAACCTTTTCGGCTTTGCCGTTATCATATAATATAATGTATAATCCACTCTGTGGCTCTTGCGGCAGTTTTTGACCGAGAATGCTGTAATAACCCACCACACGTAGAGACGCGGCATACCGCGTTTCTACAACGCCGACGGTTTTTGTGGTAAACGCACCCGATTGGCTTGTCAATACCACATTGTTTATACCAAGAGTTTCGAGCGTATAATAATAATCTGTACCATTCAACAAATTACCAAACACATATTTGTATGCTTCATTTGCAATTTGCGTTACGCTTTTGGCTTTATATATAATGGAATCTATCAACAGTCCGTCAGCATTAAATTTCAATATGCGGAGCGTATCGGTATGCGCCTCGTTGCCGTAAAAGATTAGTCTGTAGCCTTCGGCGTTTTCGTAAGGTTGCCATTCTATTATTGCGCTGTTGTCTGATGGCGTAACGGAAATGGTATCACAAGGAAGTTCTACCACATTAAAATATTTCCAAACATCGGCTTCTTTGTACAATTTGCCTGAACCGCAAGGAACGTATAAAGTAGGTACATTACCTTGAAAAGGGTAACCACAACTAAAAACGCAATCAATTTTTATTGGATTGGGATTATAATTGATTACTACGGAAAGATTTTCGCAATACAAAAAACTATCGCTGCCTATCTCTGTCAATGTGCTTGGCAAAGTAACGGTGGTAAGAGCATTTTGCACGAGAAAACAGCCATAGCCGATTTTTGTTACGCCCTCCGGAATATGAATTGAGGTAAGAGGACCTTGTCTGTCATTACTACTTAATACAATATTACCAATACTTGTCAATGTTTTTGGCAAAGCAATGTAAGTTAAGTACGACATATAACCGAGAGAACGGTCCGGCAATTCATTTGCAGGATAGAACATACTATCCCAGCCGCCTACCATACCTTCATAAGACACTATATTGGCATCGCCTAAATCTAAACTGTTAAGATATTGCAAACTGTCAAGAAAGCGAATATCACGAACGTCAATATTGCCTGTTATGGTTAGTTTGGTTATCGGTTTTGAAAAGAAATCGGCAAAAAGATTGGAATTTAGCGTACCCGGTGTGGTTACGTTGATGGTTTCTTCTCTTTCTTGCATTGCTTCGCGGGTTATTACAACCGTATAGGTCTTTTTTGTTACGCCGTCTTCGGCAGTAACAGTGATGGAAATAATATTTTCGCCTACTTGCAAGTTTTCTTTATAGAATTTAAAGGCATAATCATTATAAACATAATAGCCTAAATCAATAGTGGACTTATTGTCAACAGCGTAGCCATTTCCCGAAATATAGGTCGTAAAATACGGCACATTTACAGTGTATTCTGTAATAGTTGGATCGAAAGCAGGTGTCAATTTTACGTTTGAAACATATAATGATGCAAGGTTGGCGCTTGGTAAAGCGCGATTTACCACAAGAGTATAAGTTTTTTTCGTTATGCCGTCTTCTGCGGTAACGGTAATATTGAATGTATTTTCTCCTACGGATAATATTTTTCCTCCTATATTTCCCGCAGCAATAGTTGCACCTGAATGTGCTTTTTGAACGGTTATGTTAATTGAAGTTTGAGAGTAAGGAATAGTTTCAGTTACAGCATAATAAGTAGTATTTGCATTAAAAACCGAATTAAGTTCGTAACAATTACCACCCACAGAAGAAGTAGCACACAAACTTTGCAGGTCGACATTGGTAGAAGGTGCAGCGCGATTTGCTACAAGAGTATAAGTTTTTTCCGTTATACCGTCTTCGGCGGTAACGATAATATTAAATATATTTTCTCCTACTGATAATGTTTTATTCCCTATATTTCCGGTAGCAATGGTTGCACCAAAATGTGCTTTTTGAGCGGTTATGTTAATTGAAGTTTGAGTGTAAGGAATAGTTGCAGTTATTGAATAATAAGTAGTATTTGCATTAAAAGCAGGATTAATAGTATATCCGTTCACACCTAAACTTGAAAGGTTGGCATTGATGCCAATAAAATTGGCTACCAAATCAAGGTCTTCAGTTGCTGTAAAAGTATATGGATTTTCAGTAGAAACTTCAACTCCTGCCTTTGTCCAATTTATAAATCTATAACCAGTTTTTGCTATTGCAGTTAGTGTAACAGAGACAGGGGGTTCTTTAATAATTCCACCACCTGTTACACTACCACAAGCAGAATTATTAGCATCTGCATACACACATGGATATTCTCCAATGATATTTACAAAATCTTGCCACCCATACGCTTTTTTATAAGGCAAAGCAGCAGGGACATATAGTGTACAATTAGTTTTGTTCACACCATAAAGCACATAACCGGTAGATAATAGAGGTATCGGAGTGGGATTTTTAAAGGTCATTGAAGTAAGATTATCATTATCTCTAAACGCAAAATTTCCAATATTTGTTACACCACTCGGGATAGTAATGGAAGTAAAATTACAGCCAGAAAGCGCACTGCTTCCAATTGTAGTAAGGCTTTCGGGAAGACTTATAGAAGCAAGATGACCGCAACCCCCAAAAGCAGAAATACCAATAGTTGTTACTTTTTTAGGTATGGTAACTGAAGTAAGAACATCGCACCTATAAAACGCGTAATTCCCAATTGTAACAAGATTTTCGGGAAGAGTTAATGAAGTTAAGCGTTGGCAAATGTTAAACGCATAATTTCCAATGCTTGTAAGACTTTCGGGAAAACTAATGGTAATAATGCTACAAATATCAAATGCATAATTTCCAATATTTGTAATACCTTCTTCTATAACAAGAGTTTTAATATTACTACGATTCTTAAACCAAGGAGTAGCATATTCGTGAAAATCTTGCATCGCTCCCGTTCCACTAATGGTTAACGTATCATTTTCAAATGTAGCAGTTACATTTGCAGCAACAGGAGAGCCAATATCCCAAGTCTGTGCAAACCCGCTCAAAGCGCTCATCAAGCACAAAGCAATAAAAATCTGTCTAATAGTTTTCATTTTATTTATAAATTAATTTATTAAATTTGAGTACTCGTTTTTATAAAAATGAGTACTCAAATTATTAAAAACGAGTACTCGCGTAGAGACACGTCATAGTTCGACTTCGCTCACTTAACCATAAGCATTTTTTATGAGAAAAGAGAAAAGTTCTGATTTGCGAAAATTTGCGTTTTCTGTGTCATTTGCGTTCTCAACCCCCCCTTTTTATTTAGAAAACGGTTTCCGCACAATCTCAAAGATATCGGGCACAAACTTCATTTCATAATTATCACCTGCTGTGAGCATACCTTTGGTTATATTGTATTTTCCGATATTTTCGCCTGCTTCGCGGCTCAGGTAACCGCGCAAATTATCATTTTCGGCTAATTTGCCTGCGGTAATTTTATAAGTAAAGATAGGGTCGAGGTCGTTATACATTTTCTTTTGTCCCGCATCGGCTTTTACGGTGATTTCGGCTTTCGTAATCTCAAAACTTTCGCGCACAAAACGAATTTCGTAGTTATTTCCGGCAGCGAGCGTACCTTGTGTAATGGCGTAAGTACCAACATTTTCGCCCGTCATACGTCCTAATTCTCCGGTCAATGCGCTTCTTGCCGATACTGTTCCTTCTTCGATGGTGTATTTCAGCATAGGGTCTTTGTCGCCATACACTTTTCTCTGATTTGGTTCCGCTTTAATGGTTATCGGCGATTTTTGAATAACAAAATAACTTCTGCCCACTACCAATTCGTAGTTTGATCCTGCATCAAGCGTGCCTTGCGAGATAAGGTAACTGCCCACTTCTTCGCCTACTTCGCGTGTGAGCGATCCTTTCAGCACGTCGTTGCCTTTCAATTCGCCTGAGCCGATTTTGTAGGTCAGCACAGGGTCGGGATAACTGTAGAATTTTCCCTGCTTGCCATCAACAGTAATAACGAGTTTCGCCTTTACAATCTGAAATTCTTTTGTAATGGATTCACTGTAATTACCTTGCGGTACGCCTTTAATGGTAATAAACGCCGTACCTACATTTTTGTTATTGCGGTACTCCAGTGTGTAATCCACATCTTTGCGCAACACGTCTTTACCGTCTCGTATAGAAATCACAGGCGTAATTTCCGAGCCGGTATAAGTTTGAGGGGGAATGGTGGTAACCACAAAATTTTTCATTGTATTACCAACTTTTTTCTGCGTACTTTGTGCAGAAATTTCAATTGCCAAACTGCCAAAAACAGCAATCAGCAAGCCCATAAAAAGTATTTTTCGTCTCATAAAACTTAAATTTAAAGGTTAAAGTCACAAATGTAAGCGATATTTTGCAAAAAACATCAAAAAATTCCACTTTTTTTATCTCTTCCTTCAATATATGCTATAAATGCACTGTTTATCAGCCTGTTGCCGCCTACTGTCGGGAAGTTTCCGGAAAAATACCAGTCGCCTTTGTGGTTTGGACAGGCTTCGTGCAAGCCTTCCAAAGTCTGAAAAACAATTTCTACCGGACATTTTACATTGGCAGGCGTCAGCATTTTTGCTATTTTACGTGAAATTTCTTCCATTGTGAAAGGAGCATAAATTTCTTTTACGTAATTGATAATCTGTTCTTTCGGTAAATTTTCCTGTGCTTTTGATTTTTTATACACCTCGCTGATAAGTCCGTCCATACCGCGCTCTTTCAGCATTTCGATGGCTGCACGAAACGAGGCAAACTCGCTCAAACGCGACATATCAATGCCGTAGTAATCGGGGTATCGCACCTGCGGCGACGACGACACAATGACAATTTTTTTCGGAGAAAGGCGGTTTAATATATTGATAATGCTTTGTTTAAGTGTTGTTCCGCGTACAATTGAGTCGTCAATAATCACAAGATTGTCTTTGTGGGGAATAATTGAGCCGTAGGAAATGTCGTAAACGTGCGCGGCGAGGTTGTTGCGGTCGTTGTCTTGCGCAATGAAAGTGCGTAGTTTGATGTCTTTTATGAGTACTTTTTCTTTGCGCGGGCGTTTTTGCGTGGCTTGTTCTATGCCCTCCATCATTCCGTAAAACGCCATTTCCGCCGTATTGGGAATATATGAAAAAACGGTGTTTTCCATATCATAATCAACTGATTTCAAAATGGCATCGCTAAGCAGATGACCAAGTTTTTTTCTTTCATTATAAATATCTACATCGCTGCCGCGCGAAATATAAATGCGTTCAAACGAGCAAGGTGTCAGCGTTTCTGCCGGTTTACGGATAGTTTCAAACTTCAATTCTCCATTTTTCTTGATAACCATTGCTTCGCCCGCTGCAAGTTCTTTCACATCATCCACTTCTACATTCATAACCGTTTGGATAACAGGTCTTTCTGAAGCCACAACAACTATTTCTTCGTCTTCATAATAAAATGCGGAACGAATGCCTTTTGCATCGCGAAACACAAATGCGTCGCCGTGTCCGAGCAAACCCATTATGGTGTATCCGCCGTCCCAATTTTTTTCCGTACTGCGGATAACTTTCGCTATATCAAGGTTTTCTTCTATCAATTTTGTGATTTCGGCGCCGTTTTTATTGGTTGTTTTTTTGTAGTGTTCGTATTCGCGCTCTACTTCTTTGTCGAGTTCGTGCCCCATCATTTCCAGCATCAAAAATGTGTCGGCTTTGTCGCGCGGGTGCTGCCCCGAAGCGGTCAAACTGTCAAACAGTTCATCTACGTTTGTGAGATTGAAATTGCCAGCCAGCAGCACAGTACGGTCTTTCCAGTTATGGCGGCGCAAAAACGGATGAATGTAAGAAATGCCCTTTTTGCTGTTGGTGGTGCTGTAGCGCAAATGTCCGCAGTACAACTCACCCACAAACGGCAGGTTTTGTTTGGCATAGTTGGCGTCGCTGAGCATATCGGCGTTCAAATTTTCAAAATGCTTATTGACAGACGAAAATATTTCCTGAATGGCATTTTTCCCTTCGGCTCGCTCGCGCCAAATATATTCTTTTCCGAGTGGCATATCGAATTTCACCATACCCAACCCTGCGCCTTCCTGCCCGCGATTGTGCTGTTTTTCCATCAGCAAATACAACTTGTCTAAGCCGTATTTCCACGTTCCATATTTACCTTGATAATATTCGAGAGGTTTTCTCAATCTGATTAATGCTATTCCGCACATATATTTTGATGTTTTTTTAGAGCGCAAAGGTATGATTTTTTTTCAAAAATGACAAAAATATAGAGGTACAATTTGTGCCTCTACATTAAAAATGTACTTTATTTTTCGTTACTAAAAAAAAACATATTTTTGCAAATAAACGAGAATTACCGGTGCGGCAAGCAATAAACTGTCAAAGCGGTCGAGCAAGCCGCCGTGTCCGGGCATAATATTTCCCGAATCTTTTACGCCAATGGTACGTTTCATCAGGCTTTCGAGCAAATCGCCCAATGTGCCGAAAATGACTACAATTGCTGCAAAAATAAACCACTCTGCTGTATTTAGTTTTGTTTCGGTAAACCGCGAAAACAAAAAAGCGACTGCCAATGCGCCAATTAAACCGCCGATAAATCCTTCCCACGATTTTTTGGGTGAAATACGCTCATACATTCTATGTTTGCCGAATGCTGAGCCTGTCAAATACGCGAAAGTATCATTAGCCCAAATCAATACGAAAAGGGCAAGTAAAAATATTTCATCTATATTTTTAATAAAAAGCAAGGATAAAAATGGCAATGCAATATAAATTTGCCCTAAAAAAGTGTAAGCAATATTGTTGATTGGGTTTGTTTTATTTTTGAATATTTCAGAAATAAAAGTGTATAGATAAAATGCAAAATAAATGATTGCAAACACAAGTGGATTAATGTAAATGTGCTGTGAAAAACGATGACTCCACATAACAATTTGCAGTAAGGCGAAACTTGCTATTGCCGGATTTATTGGATTTACATTTACATTTTCCAATTTATTCGTATTTTTATGAAATTCATAAACGGTCAATGCGGCTAATACCGAAAGAATAAGTCCGGTAACCCAATTGGGCGCAAACACCGCATACACGATTAACGCAACATATACAATTCCGCTTAGGGTTCTTTTCCAAAAATTGCTCATAATATCAATAAATTAGTACATAAATTTCTTTCGGTCCGTGTGCGCCCAAAATCAGCGTTTTTTCAATATCTGCCGTGCGGCTCGGACCGGTGATGTTTGTTATTGCCGATGGTAAATTATCGCCATATTTTTCTTTCATAAACATCAAAGCATCAGATAGATACGGCACTATTTGCGACTTTTTCGCCACAACAATATGAATGGGCGGAAACACATTCATCTGCCTGCCTGCCTCGTGTGCTGCCGATACCATCACACTGCCGGTGCGGGCAACCAGCGCTTCGCAAAAAGTGATGCCTGCTTCCATTGACAAAAAACCGGCTTCGGCAGCGGAAAACGGAATATGGTTTGCCGATAGTTTTTCCGCGATTTCTTTTGTTCGACAAAACAGGCGCGTAATATTTTTTTCTACAAGTAAACTTTTGATTTTCTCAAAAACCTCGTTTTCCGAACGGCAAAGAATGGCATTGCCATTAACTGCGGCGAGTTCCTGCGCAAAACATTCTTCGAGCGGACAGTCTATTTCTTTGTAAATGTTTGTATCCCAATCGGGCGCGGATTGCAAATCTGCGCCAACGGAAAAATCTTTGCGGACTTTTTTTGCTTCCGCAATTTTTTTTAATATTTCGTTTCGAGCGATGTCGCTTTTAGATTGCATTTTGGGTTCTTTTAAATTTTCTTCCATTCTCGAAATTTTTTCGCAAAGATATAAAAATTCTTTTATATGAAAAATAACCAAAAGGGAGTAGAAGAAAAATATATCATATATAAAAAAACGCCCCAAAAACCTTAGGGCGTTTTTTTTTTTGTAGTTTAAATAAATTTTTTATTTCAATACTTTAACAGCGCTGCCGTTAGAATATTTAACGATAAACAAACCGCTTTCGGGTTCTTTATCCAATTTCACGCCAAGCACGGTATAGTAACCCACTGCAACAGAACCATCGGCTGCCACTTCAAATATACCTACCGGATATACAATTTCACAAAGATTACCGCTCAACAGACCATTATCGCAGTCATTTTCAATGGTTATATCACTTGGAGGATTTGTAACCGTACCGAATTCATTTTCTGTTATTCCTTCTACTGCGCCAATAGAACAAGCAGGGCTTTTGCGTGGTGCGCCAAACTGGTCATCGTTTCTTCCGAATCCGTCATACAAAAGAGTAAAATTGCCGCCGCTAATAGCAGGGGAACTTTCCTTTAATGAATAATAGTAACTTCTGTTTGTATCAGAGCCTGTAAAACCAATGCCAGATTGCGACAGTGTATAGAAATCGTCGTCAATCCCAAAGTAATCAAAAGAACTACTTGCTACGAAAGAAATAGAACTCTGGGAAAATCCGTCATATTTGCTAACATTTCCTACATAAGAATTAAAAACCTCAACCGGATATCCATACTCAGTACCCATCCAAGAAATATCGGAATTTCTATTCATAGTGCCTTCATTTTCATTTGTTCTGTTGCCTTCTAAAATTGTATTGTGTATTCTCACACGGTCATGTGTATTCATTAAACGGATACCTGCGCAATTGTCGGGATTTTGACGTGTGGAATTGCCTGTAAGCGTACAGTTAATAAAATTCAGTTGTCCACCGGAGTATGCACAGAATATAATACCGCCGGAATCTTTGCACTCATTTTTTGCAATGGTGGTGTTGATAAAGGTATAGTTAGCGCCATTGCCCATAGCAAAAACAGCGCCGCCGTGTTCGTTGCCTCTGTTGTCAACAATGGCAGAGTTTATAATAGTCCGGGAAGCGCCATCTCCGCCGAACACCATAGCGCCGCCGCCTGCGCCTTTGTCACCACCGGAATTAAGATATGTGTAATTTCCACTGAAATAACAATTATTTATCATTACGTCGGGGCAATATCCTGATATCGCACCTCCACGTGCTTCCTGTTCTTCTGAAGGGGGGTTAGCGCTGATAGTAGTATAGTTTCCTAAAAACAAAGAGTTTTCGATGGTAAGCGAACCGTCACTGCCTGTTCCAATAGCGCCACCGCGAAATGCCCGATTGTTGTTAAATTCGCAATTATAAATTTCTACATTTGCACCGCCGCCTACAAAAATAGCGCCGCCGTCACTGCCTTGTCCCATACAATCGGTTTTGTTGCCGTTGAATCTACAATCGCTAAAGCGAATATTTACGGGAGCATCAATTCTAATAGCGCCACCACCAACACCTTCTACTGCGGTACCGTTTCTAAATGTCAGATTTACGAAATAAAAATCATAAGTCTCTGACCCAATGTTTTCTAAATCCCAAAGAGTCATAATCGGAGCGCCGCTGCCGACAAGTTCTGCTTTTGCTCCTTTTCCCACAATGGTTAATCCGGCAAAGATAGGTTGTGCTCCATATTCACTTCCCGATACGGTTACCGAACCAACAATTACGATTACGTCGCCCGATTCGGCAACATCTTCACACACATATTGAAGCGTTTTAAAAGGGCTTGCCTCTGAACCGTCATTGTCATCGTTTCCTGATGAGGAAACATAATAGGTTGCAGCGCTTGCTGATAAACCCATAGCCACCGCTGCGATAACTAAACAGGCTTTTCTGAAAAAAGTAATTGATTTCATAATTTTTTAAAGTTTTTTAAATTAATAATATTGTGTTTTAAAGTTTTTTATTATCTAAAATAGGCTTAAAAGGCTCACTATTTCTTCTATTAGAGCAACATTTTCTACTGCACTTGTACTAAGCGTAGTTATCTGCTCAAGTTTGGCATCACCTATGCCTGTACCTAACGGATAATTTATGGAAACAATGTTGGTGTTGTACGATACATTTACGCTCGAATTATTGGTCAAATAAAATGCTTTGGCAGCAATTCCCGTTTTTGTGGCGCCGGAGGTTTTATTGAAAATAATTTTCCATTCCTGATGATTATATTTTACGCTTTCATCAAGTTTATCAAAAAAATAAGTAATTTCAACTGCTTTTTTGTCTTTTGTTATTACTTGTGTGCGAACAACGTTTGTATCTTCAATTTTGGTTTCGCTTGCAGTTGGCACATCGTAGGTTTTTTCACCGTCTTTGCCACAGCCTGTTGCAAGCAGTGTAAGGGCTACAAGAGCAATATAAAATGTTCTTTTCATTAGTTAAAAAATTAAAAATAATGGGCAAAGATAGAAAATAATATCATACGTTTTTTAATTTACGGACAAAACACACGATAATTTGTATTTTTTAACATTTCCATTTGTTTTGATAAATTCAATGTGTACAATATAAATACCTATGTTGCAGATTGTTCCGTTGTCATTTTCGCCATTCCATCGAAAAACGCCATTGTCGGACAGGAGCGCATTGTTTGTTATTTTTTTTACACATCTGCCTTGTGCATCGTAAATTTTAATATTTGCGGTGTAAGCGTTTTCGCCTAAATTATAATGAATATTCAAAAAATCGTCGTTGCCGTCGTTGTCGGGCGAAAAAACTTCGGGCGCGAGCCACACGGTCTTATTTTCCGGATTTTCTTCAATGAATTGTGAGTTTCTTGCGCCCGGCGTGCCGTATCCGCACTCAAAAGACGCCGAGTGCCAATTGTCTGCGCCCGGTAAATCGGGGTTAATCTTTTCGAGCGACACGCCAACGGGATTTTTTACCATCGGGTGGTGCATTTTTTCGGAATACGAAAATTCGTCAATAATTTCGAGGTCGCGGGTAACCAGTACCACATCGCCATTTGCAATGGGATACGACGGAAAAGGTTTTAAGTTGATTTTCCGCACACCGTCGCCGCAGGTATATTGTGAGCAAACGGTTTCGCAATTTGCCGAAAGCAGTACATATTCGCCTGCAAAAAGCAGCGTGCGTGTTGTTGAAATCAGCGTACCGCTCTGCAATTCGCCGTTTTTGCGGTTGCTGAGCCTCAATGCCGATAAATCGAGCGTTTTGTTTGAGCGGTTGTAAAGTTCCACGTATTTTTCGCCACCCGATGCGGGGTGAAACATCACTTCGTTAATGACCACATCTGCCGGTTCAATTTCTTTGGGAATGGCAAACTTCATTATCTTGTTTCCCAACGGATTACCGCTAATGTCTGTGAAGTTGTCCAGGGAAATTTCATATATCATTTCTTCTGTGATATTTTCTTCAAAATAAATAGTGATTACGTTGTTTTTGGGTTTTTGGGTTTCGATATGCGAAATAGTTAAATCAGCGATTTTGTAATTATTTTTGTTGAGTAAAAAATCAACATTCATCGTTTCGTTGAAAAAAATATCTATGCTTTTATCCGACGAAATTGCAAGTTTTTCGATTTTTGGGTTAATCGTATCGGGATTGCTCCGCGCAACGGAATTTTCTGTGCCGGGCGTACCGCCGTCCGGATTTTCGGAAGCTGTGTAGTTGTCGGCGTTGCGGCTCAAATTACCGAGGTCTATACATTCTATTGACCAGCCGCCGGCAGCCTTAAAATCGCTGCCATACCACGTGTCGGCGTATTCTATCCACGTGATGATGTTTCTCTCGTCGTCTTCGAGCCAGAGCAATTTTCCGCCGTCGGTCAGCGTGGGGAAAGGACTGATGCCTGTAACATTCGGGAAAGTTGCAAAATCGGCAACTCTGCTTGTATTACAAATCAATAAATAACTGTTTGGCTGAATTACGCAGTTGTCAATTGTGTATGTCCGCGAATTATCCGCCAGATGAAAACCCGACATGTTTATCGCTTTATCGGTTCTGTTATATAATTCAATGTATTCATATCCGGGAATAATGGATACAACAGGCGTGGGTTTTACCATTAATTCTGAAAAGACAATGTCGTTTTCGTGAACTTCTACTTTGGGTTGTTCCACATATTTTTCGCCCGAAATTTCAAGGTTATCGAAAAAGTATTTAGTTGCATTTGTGACAGTATATTGCACAAAAATTCCGCTGAAACTTGACTTTAAAACGCGAATGTCATTGCAGACGCCTTCCAAAGTAAAATCTTCTTCCGTCGAAAGTTTCGAGGAAAGTTCCCAATTTCCTTCTGTATCGCGTGTTACTTTTACTTGTCCGTTGAAATTATCTGTTATTCCGGTTCTGAGGTTTGTAATGATTTTTGTGCGTGTTGTGCCGGTTTGCCGGTAGAGGCTGACCTCATCGGCGGTATTGCCAATCATTACAAAATAGCCGTTGAGACTGCCCGAAAGGTCGCTCGCATCTGATGCCAAGTAATAACGTACAAAATTGCCGCTCGAAGTAGTTGCATTAATTCTTACGGAAAGTTCCCAAACGGCGTTGTTGATTGCCTCCGAAGAAAAACTGACATAAGCATTTCCCGCTGCCAGGTCCGAAAGTTGCAGTTCCTTACCGGCATTGACAACGAATTTGTCTTTTGTCCCGAATGTATTTTCGCTTTCGAGAAATGAATTATCTGAGAATTTTTCCGAAATCTGAGCGAAAACCGCCATCGGAAACATAAAAATAAGGGGGAATATTAATTTTTTCACGTTAATGTTATTTTTTGCACAAATGTATAGCGTTTTTTGAAAATAAGCAAAAATATATTAGAGTTTATATACAATAAAATAAATGTTTCCCATAAGAGAAAGAACGTTTGTAGAGAATTTAGTTTAAACTGAAGCCGGTTATCGTACTGCTTGGCATAATTCTATGAATAAATACCAAATCATCAATAATTCAACTTTCGTTAGTTTCTTTTATGCTGCTTTCAGAAGTATTTGTTTGTTTTTTATTTTCATAAGTTGTTGATATTCAGCGTTTATAT
>JGI24696J40584_12961553_pt1 | contig 20664 bp, 13 predicted proteins | sample TergutCo191P4_FD_40584 | JGI IMG/M metagenome (IMG submission 40584)
CCCTCGCTATACCTCGAAAGTGTGTGCCTGCGCGTACGCTGGTTTTCTTGTTGCCTGATATGGCGCTACTGGCAGTTGGTTTTCACGCTAAATTTCGTTGACACCAAAACAGGTGCACCTATGAGACCGCAGTGTTTTGGGCTTTCCGGCCTGTTTTGCCAGCTTACAGCCACCAGTTTTGAATCTCTGACATAAACACAGCCACGACTTGCCGATTTTCGGTGCGCCGCCGAGGATGTGCAGGCCTTGCGGCACAAGGCCTTCAACGATCATGCGGGTTGGGGGTAGGGGCGTGGATATAAGTGCCGCGCCGGTGAGGGTTTCGAGTTTGCTGGGGGGCATAAAATTCTCCTTTTGATTTTTTCTTGTTTTTTTATTCAGCAGACGGCCTGGCAGCCTTCATCGGAGTTTCACCGGCCCCTTCATGCGGCCCGCAGTCATTGCGGAAGTATCATTATCACCTTTGCTTTTCATCGCTGTCCCCGGGTTGCCTGCCCGAGGTTGAAGCTCTGGCCGTTGGTCGCTCGCCGGATTGTCCGGGTCTTGGCGCGGCCGCTTCGGTAGCTCGCCCTGTTTCCTATGTGTCCAGGCGGCAAAGGCAACGTATCTGCTGAGAGGTTATTCAGTTGTCAAGGTTCGGTGCCATTAGATTTTGTAGTTGTGCACAGTCTATCTTCTGGTCTTTTTTATTTTAACACACTTGACAACGCTTGTCAAGGGGTTTATAATAGTTTTGCAAAATATTTTCGTTCTGAAGGAGAGGCTTGCGTGGACATAGATACCGCATCGGACTTCAAGGCGTACATCATCGGCGACCGGGAATACTTCAGGTGGCGTGACAGGACATCAGGGGATACAATGAAAAAAGACTTCGCACTGTCGCAAAGCCTTTTGGACTATTTGGATTTGGATTTTGCCGGCGAGTTGCATGGGCTGTTTCGGCAAGCGGGAGAACACTTGGACGTTCCTGAATTGTTTTCGTCCATCGCCGATCAGCATATTTATTTCGAGTTGCTGCGGCATGAGCCGAAAGCGGCAGGGATTGGCCTGCCGGAGGAAATTACGCCGACGGAAAATGTGGTCGCGTATTACCCGGAGAACGGCTGGCTGCTGCAAGAGCAAGCGAAAGAGTTGATTGGGAAAAATCTGCGGGTGGACGACCAGCGCGGGTGGACCATCCAGCAGCGTCTGGCGGACTACGCCATCACGCAGGTGCAGCCGTTCCGCTTCGATCCGATCCAGACCTGCTTCGAGCGGTTGGATGAGAACAATTTCGCTGAGGTGCTTTACCCTCGGACGGTGCGCGACTTGGTGAACTTCTTCCTGCGGGAGCTCATCCGCCGCGAGATCACCTTCAAGACCTGCCGATGCTGCGGACGGTATTTTCCGTCCTATGTGCATGGGAATTCAGAATATTGCGAGCGCGTGTTCCAGGACGATAAGACTTGCAAGGAGATCGGCGCGGTGAGCATGTTCCGGGCGAGGCTGGAGGAGTACCCCGCTATGCAGATGTACCAGCGGGCGTATAAGACGAGGTTTGCACGGATCAAAGCGAAGAGGATGACCAAGGAGGCGTTCGTTGTCTGGGGTGAGCAGGCACGGGTGTACCGGGATAGGGTGATGGCCGGGGAGATGGAACTGGAGGAGTTTGAGGCGTGGCTCAAGGGATAGCTTATTGAGATGCTGCGACTTTAAGCGCAAAAGCTTTTATAATTCTCGCTATAAGTGTATTAGCGTGCGGGGTTCCGTCGCTGCACAAGATATCGAAGACTCGCTCCAAAACCTTCTTCTGCTCGATGGTGATATTGGTTTGCAGGTTTAACGCTTTGTACTTTGTGATTGATTGCTGCGCTCCTATCAGCATATCAAGAGCCGCTATTAGCTCCGCATGGTTAACTTGCTCTGTTTCTGCCTTCGTCATCAGGGTTGTCTCAGGGACAACAATGGTCCTTATTGCTTCAACGTCCGTTGTTGCGCCATCATGGGCATATTCAATGATTCGCTGCGCTTTCCGGTCTACACTTCTTTGGTTTGAGATTTTTCTGATCTCACATGAAATACTCTCTGCCCAGACCCGCAAATTAGAGACCAATGATGCATAGGTCGCATTCTTTTCCAGCTCGTCCCGCCGCGCATTTGGGATCAGCCGATCTGATACAATATGGAGCTCCCCAAGCAGCCACCCGTTGAACCGCTCATCCTTAAATATGTAGTTCAACGTGGTCTTGTCTCCAATGAGGATATTGCCCTTTCTCAATCGAATTCCTTTCATGGCTTCCTCCTGTAGCGTGCCATAAAAATTCGTTTTTGCGTACCAGAGATATGCGATGGGTTCTCCATCGCATATGAATTCCTTTATTTCAATTTCTGAAATGCTGTCGTCGAGTTCTCTAAGGCGGTCAGCGATGACTGTATCGCGGTAGGCTTTCGCAACTGGAGCGCTGCCATGTTCATCGCCAATCCATATGTTATAGCTCGTCGGGGCAAACCCAGCGGCCCGCAGCTTTGATTTAATGATTTTCCCCCACCCAAAAGCGTTATGGAAATCAACCGGGGCAACCTGTTCAAGATATTGCCGAACCATGTCCGCATCCAAAATATCGTCAGTATCTTTTGCGCCAGCCATGACGACGTGGAAGTAGTGCCTCGAACGCGCCTCCTGCTCGCTCTTTATCGCAACCACATCGGCAATGAGCGTGTGCAAGTCCACATCGACGCTTTGGTTCAGCATTCGCTCGCAAAGTGTCTGCGCATCAAACGCAACAACCGTACGCCTATCTTCGCCCGCCGCGGAAGTTTCAAAAACAAGCTCACTGCAATACGCAATTCCGGCCAGGCGCCCTATGCCGCGGAAGCCCCGCGCATTTGTAAATCGTTTGGGGGAATGCCCTATGTCCAGCAGATAGGGAAGGGCATTATCCGTTCCGATTCCGGTTCCGTTGTCAGATATCCTGATACATCTTGCCGTTTTATCGATTTCAATCTCAATCCGCGCCTTTTCCACCTTGATAAGCTCTTGAGATACGGCCATATCGATGGAATCCACAGCATTCTGTATGTACTCGCGATATATATCCTTTGGGCGCTCATACATCCCCGCCGTGAGGGTTTCCAGCGTGAATTTGCCTATTGTGATTTCCACATCACCGCACCTCCCTCCGATAAACCTTTTGCAATCGCTCGATGGTATCCTCAATCTTATCAAAAATGATTTCGCCCGCTATTTCGTTTTGATTGTGCTCACGCAAGGCTTCCTTCAGCTTTTTCGATTTTTGGAAGAGACGCTCCTCGATTTTTCTCTCGTCGCCCTCAATCCCTAGGCGCATGATATTTCTCAACTCGGTGGCCGAAATTGCATTTGCTTTTCTGTATCGCAAAGCGATGTCCAGGCTGCGTGTATCCAGAGCCATTCGCTTCAGTTCCTTTTGCGCCTTATACAAGGCGTCAAAGATATTGGTAGCCAGATAAGGCTCTTCGATGAAGGCTTGGATGACGTCGACAAGGAACGCCATTCCTTGAAGCGTCAGCATTCCTTTGAGGCAAGAGAACTGCGTATGCTCGGATTGAATTACATACCGCAAAATTTCGCCGTATAGGATTGGGAACTCAATCTTGATATACGTAAGAATTTCCGCCCCCAACGCCTCTGTATTTCTCAGCATATTCAGATAGGACAGATTGTATATAAACATTTTACGCAGCGTGGGCGTATTTGCCCGTCTGTAATTTTCCATAGAGAAATCGTTGTTCTTGACGAGCTCCACATAACTGGTATACTCGTCACCCAAATAACGATAAAGCCTTGTCCATTCATCTATCAGGCTGTGGTTTATTTCCCACTGCGCGAAGCGCTTCTTTTTGTCCTCCCTTGATTCGTTTTGTCTTTCCGCAAAGTGCCCGCGAAATCCAAGAAGATCTTCCGGCATCGCCAAGTTCTCAATAAACTGTTCCGCAGTTGTGCCAAAGTCCGCTTCAAAAAAAGAGCGGGTGGACACGCCTTTCCCCTGTGTCGGAATAAGCATGCGCTGCACGGCCCGAAGGTATTTCTTGTTCCAATGCGTGCCGATAAAAGATCTGTCCGTAGCGCTCAGCGGTACATATTTCATCGGGAAGGAGAAAATGTGAACTCTTCCATCGCCACCGTATTTCTCGTTGAGCTCATCGCAGAAATCCATAGAAATTTTCATGCGTAAAAACAGGTCTCTTGGGGTATCCGCATGATAGTGCTGTCCTTTTCCGGTAAAATCCTCTCCGTTATAAAGGATATAGTTCGACAGATATTTTATTCCGTTTTTGGCGCATAGCTCCAAGGCCCTTTTATATTGCGCCTCGTCCTCAATATGGTCAAACGCTATGCGGGCGGGACTGATTGCCAGCTCTCCTAGCCGCTTTGCCTTATGCTCTGTCAGCAGCTTGGCGTCCAACCCCTGATTGAAATCAATATAGCGTTGCAGAAGTTTGCCGGTATGCGGGCTTGGATACGTACAACCCTTACCAAACCCCAGCGCTATCAGCTCATCGACAATTTTGTCAAACTGATTGGAGCGCAAAACATTATTGTCCATCAAAAGGAGGTTTCGCTTTGCGCCGAATCGTCTATCCACTTCCTCAATCTGTTCTTTGATGGAGATGTAAGGCACATATTCAGGCTCCAAGGTCTGTACGGCGCAGAACTGGCACTTCATGCCGCAGCCGCGCGTCATATAAAGAAAATACGCATCGGTCGCAGGGTACACATAGTCAATATCGTTCAGAATATCATAGTCCGGCGTCAAGCGGTCAATGCATGTTTCGTCATGCAGCCCGATGGTGCCGTCCCGGTTGAGCAAGCCCCTGACAAGGGTAATGGACGGGAATGTTTTCATAAGCAGCTCCGGCATCAGTGTAGCCATGATTCCACCGACAAAAACCATTCGCTTTTCTTTCGCAACCGTGAGGGCATATTCAATGCTTTTCTTGGTTGTCTCCCATTCAAACGTGAACAGCGTCGAAACATAGACCCTGTCCCAGCGTTTTTCCGAAAGCCCTTCGGGCAGGGTTCCTTTTGCGAACACAACACAGTCCCCCAGCCTTTTATGAAAGGTTGAAATTTTCATCAAGCCCAAAGGCGGGTATTTATTTGCGTAATTCGGCTCTATCAGCAGAATGTCCTGCATGCCGCTTAGGCCCTCCCGCTCTCTTCAAAGTCCAATACATACAAATAAAATCTGGCCCGTGTCTGCGCCGTATAGAGGGTGGCGCGAACGCTATCGGTTTTCGGCTCATTCTTGTATGTATGGTTTATATAAATGACAATATCCGACTCGAGCCCCTTGAAGCCCTGTATTGTTCTGTAGGCTATCGCGTCAGTCTTTGGCAGAACTCGCTCATCGCTTAGCGTATGCCCTCCCACGGCAAGGGTTTCACTCAGGATGGAATTTTCTTTTTTCCGATTGCTTAGAACAATAATTTTCTGCGGCGCCACGCCTTCCCTGTTCACGAGTTTATTTATGATAGAGTCAATAAATGATACGGCCTGCGCCTTCCTGGTAAATTTTCGATCATCAGGCGCAACCCCTTCTATCTGGTTGGCAATTGTGTCCAGCCCCAAGCTTGTTTGCTCCTGGACATATCTGTAGATGCTGGCGGTGTTCCTTATGTTATACCTGAGCACAAAGGGAGGCGTATCAATAAAGAACTTCTCGCCAAAATTACGTCTGAAAATATTTTGGCTTTCGTCATAGAATACATAGAGCGAGCCGTCGTCCTTCAGCATCAGATTCGCGCAAAAAGCCCAATCCTCGGTGAAATCCTGCCCTTCATCAACCACCACCAAATCATAACGTTCCAAATCGGGCAAAGCGCCTATGAGGGCACTGTACTCCTTGCAGCCGCCCTGCTCGGGGGCGGACACGGCCTTCTCTTGCAGAAGAGAAAAAGCGAAGGAATCAATATTGTAACAGGCGGCACGGCTGTCGGCGACCAAGGACGCCACGCTTTCCGCCAACGCTTTGTTATAGCAAAGATATAAGGCTTTGCCGCCGCCCTGCACGCAGCGAAGGAGCTTCTTAATTCCAATCCAGGTCTTCCCCGTCCCTGCACCGCCAACGATAAACGCTTTCGGGTAATGTGCAAGCAAATCAATCACTGTGTCCTGCGTTCGGTTGATTTCGAGCAGCTCACGTTCTTTGTCCTGAATCAACGCGCCCGCGGAGATGGATAAGGCAATGCGCTTGTTGACGACGCTAATAAATTTTTTCTGGCTGTCGGGCGAGAGGAACGACGACGTCCCGCGCCGCTGATTGCTAAAATAGTAAAAGAGCTCCGTAACCCGCTTTTGAAGGTCATGCATCACCGAAAGGTCAATGGTGGTTTCCAATGGCGAACCGACGGTTAGGGGCGCGGCGATGGAGTAGTTTGGGAAGGCGACCGCGCTTCCGTATATCCCGGGGAACTGCGCCTCCAGCTCGTCCTCATAATACTTCTTGAAAAAGCGCATGCTCTGTTCCGCTTGGAGGTATGGGGAACGTTTCAGTCTCCTTTCGCCGCTGTGGTCCATCAGATACCACGCGCCGTCCTCAACCCGTATCCCCGTGCCGCCCTTCACCTCAATGCAAAGAAAGCCATAGTCCGGGTTGAAAATGAGGAAGTCGCATTCGCTGTCCTCCCTGACGCCATTGTTTGTGGCGTACCACCGCACCGAGTGAAAGACATGATACTTGTCGGGTAGCTGTTTTTTACAGGCGGCAAAAAACTTCACCTCGGAGTGGGGGCTGTAGGAATCAGGGATTTGCGCAGGGTGCATGATGGCCATAGTCAGTCCTCCCAAAAGCCGGTTTGCTTCTCTTGTTTTTGTTTGTCGTAATATCCGCAGAGATAGCCGCGGTCCAAGTCTTTATTAAAGTGCTGGCATGAGACCTCGTTCAGGTAAAGGCAGCCGACGCAGGCCTTTTCTTTGTTGATGCAGATGAGGTCAAAGATGCATTTCTCCGTCCTTTCCTTGGCGCGTTTCAGCCAGAGGTCAAAATGCGACTGAAAGGCACTGTATAACGCTCCCATATTGAAGCCCTGTGCGTTGGAGCAGTAGAGGAACACCGCCGGGACATTCGGCAAAATATATTCCGAGAGGGAGCTCTTGTCCAGCCCGCATATCTCGGACGCCTCGTTTATCAGGGCGTGGGAAATGCTGTGTATCAGCGTATAGACCCTCTTGGTGATTGCCCCACATGCGTCGCTTTCGTCAATGGCGCAAAATGGGGTAATCCGGTCAAGATGCACCCGGTCCAAAAACCACATCTTAATGCCAAAGTCGCTCATGTCCTGCGGCAAGTCCTCTTTTTCTATGAGCCGGTTCTCAACCAGCCAGGTTAGAACCCTTCGGCGGTCAAGCTCAAACAGCACGCCCTCCGTCTCAAGCCGGGTGGCGTAGATGTTTTTCTTCTCCATCTCCTGCGGGAATCCGTGCAGTCTTACCCCTTCCAGGGGTTCCCGCTCTTTGCGGGTGTACCCATAGGCCGCAAAGATGACGGGGACGCCGGAGCATATCTGCACATTGGCAAACCCCAGCGCCTTTGCAAGGCCGGTATAGTCCGGCTTCATGCCATCTTTGACGATTTCGGCGTCACGCTCCGCCTCTTGCAGGGAAAGCACCACCTTCGCGTGAACAAGCTCGTCGTATTCAAGGACCTCCTCTGCGATGGACGTAATGTCGTCGGCATTTACCACCGCAAGCCCTTGGCCCACCTGCGCGATTGCTTCATAAATTTTTCCGCTCGGATTGGCTCGCCGCTTGGCGTCCATTACCATCGCAATGGTTGCGTCGTCAAGTCCGCCCAGCCGCAAGTTATCCGCTTCCTTTTGAAGGGCCGCCTCAAACTCGTCTTCCTGGGTGATACTTCCCTTGGCGATGATGTCCGCGTATTCCTCCTGCGGTATCAGGCCCAGGTATTGGCCAATGACGACTTTTTCGCCGCGCCCTTCCTCTTCGTTGTCTAAAAACACGTCCTTGCGTTTGTCAAGCAGGTCAATGAGCGAAAGCGTAAACGGGAAATAGTGCGCCGAGTCCAGTGCGGATTTAATGCTCAGCTTCTGCTTGCAATCAGGGCAAGAGAATGGCACATCGGCTTTTTGCCCGCACTTTTTGCATACGAAATCCACACTGCTGCCGCGCCGGGTCATGTATTTGGTGCCGTGGTCTGCGTTGCGGCATTTGGGCACAAAGATACCGTCCGCATAACCGCATTTGCAAAATCGTATCATCCTTAGCTGTGTCATGTGTTTCCCGCACGCGTCACACGCTTCGTTTTCGCGGCGTTTGAATTCCGCGTAGCTGTAATATTGGCGAACTCGGCCACAGGAGCTACAAACGAACACCCAAGGCTTAACCGAAGTAACAATCGCCCGCTCCTGTTCGCTGATTTTGGGCGTGAGCACATAGTAGGTATCCTCGTTGATGAGCGAGGAAAAGTTTACGACGGATGCCGCCCCATCCCGGCTCCTGCTTTTGAACTCCCCCACTCGTTGATTCACAACGCGCAGCAGCCGCTTGTTGTTGATGCCCGTCAGGTGGACGCTGTTCCAGCGGTCAACATGGACCGCATAGGTGATTCCGCCGCCGCTTTGGGAAAAATCCACCCAACTGCCCGGCAGATATTTATATAGGGCTTGGTTGACTCCTCGGAACATAATGTTCTTCGTGCTCTTGGCAGAGGCCATTGTTGTTTCCCTCCTATTCCATCTCAACGATAAGTTGATTGTCGGTGTCCCGAAGGCTTAGCATCACCTTGAAGTAGCAGCGCTTAAAAACCTCTGTCAGATATGCGTTCGCTTCAAACGACCCGTTTTTCAAGTCGTCTATCAGGGCGTCAATGGACTGGTCGATCGTCCGGCGATAGAGCTTCCCGATGGCTCTGTCATCGTCAGAGCACTTGTAAACCCCATAGGCATGCGCTTTCAGCTCCGCTGCCGTGATTTCGCCGGCCAGCAGCGCGGCCTTCAGGTTCGAGTATTTGCTGACATCGCACATGCCCGCCGTATGCTTCAGGAGATAAAGATAATGGTTTAGAATCAGGCCTGCAATGACCCCCGGCAGGGTGTTCTCAACGGATTTCGTTGCCCAGCGATTGATCGAAACAGAATCCACCAGAATATCTTTATACTCATGGAACTTGACAAAGTTCCTCAGGTAGCTTCGGTCCTTCTCGCGTGTCGGCTGCATAATGTCGACGACGATTCCTGTGTGCTTTCTGCCAACGCGCGAATAGGCCTGGATATACTCCGCCGTGTTGCCGGGGATTCCGTAAAACAGCATCAGATTGAATCTGTCCGCGTCCACGCCGTGAGAGATCATGCTGGTGGCGGCAATCATATTGAAATCAATCCCATGAATCACGCTTTCGGCGTGTTCAATGGTTGAAAGCGTAGACCTGACATCCTGGAAGGTGTCGTCGCCGGTCATCTTCTTGGCCTCCAACGGCTGTATGCCCTCTTCAATCAGCTCTGTATTGATGGGGTCCTCCAGCGCATGCAGCACCTTATTGCTCTCAAGCTTGACGTTGTTGTATTCAAGGATGATCCAATACTCCTCGAGCAGCCGCTTCACCTCGGCGATTCGGTCGTCTTCCGTTCCGGCAATCTCTATGCCGTCAAGAGCAAGCACCTCCTGCGGATTGGTATAGAGGCTCCAGACCACACGTTTCAGGTATTGAAGGGAATATGCGACGCTGCTTACGATTGCTTTGCCGAACGGCGCATAGCCAATGATGATTCTGCCAATATCATCCTGGTCGACGAACGAGTAGAAATTATGGTCCAGATAGGGGGAAGCGGCAGGGAATCGAATGGCCCCTTTCCAATATAGGTGCTGGGCCTGCTCTTCATAGGCGGAAATGGTGGCGGTGGCCCCGATGACCTTGACGCCTCTATTGCAACCCGAAAGCTTTCGTATAAAATACTCAATCAACGTTTCGTAATGGGCGTCGTAAGCGCCCAAAGATTCTCTGATAAGATGCAGCTCATCCTGAATAACCAGAGTGGGCGCGGGGTCTTTCATCGATACGCCGGCGAAATCATCCGGGCCGCACTGGCAGCCGTCAACCAAGCATTTTGTCTTCGCCGTAAACCCGTGCTTTGGGCATTCGCTCTCCGCACCGCATAGGATATTGTGGAAATTCGAGTTAAACCCAATGGCGGTCATCTTGTCAACGGTGGAAATGATGACGGAGGGCAGGTATCTATAGATGTCGTTGTCAACCATATACAGCGGAATGACGCCGCCCGAAGCACACACTCCATTTCTGCAAACATGCTGCAAAGAGTTGGCCTGCGCGTCATAGACCACATGGACAGATTCCTGTCTGCAAAACGGGCAGACATCAATCAAACGATATTTTTCGTCCACTTCATCCGGCGATAGCTCCTGCAGCGTCCGCTGTAGGTCCTTATCAATTTTATTGGGCGTATTTCCTTCCCCAACGTAATAACCGATGCTGAATGGGCGGCCGCCCGGGATTTTTTCCTGACGAATCACCTCGGCCGCAGCGAGAATGTTGGCGACACGCTGCACCTGCTGAACAGACAACAATCGCAGCGGATACTTTAAGATAGCGGTCACGCCGCAGTTTTTCCCGCGTAGCCGGTCAAAGAACAGGTTGAACAGGAGGATGCCCAAAAAAGCCTCCGTCTTACCGCCGCCGGTTGGAAAGTAGAGGATGTCCACATCGTCCGTCTTCGCTTTATTTTTGGTGTCGTCGTCAAGCATCAAGTCCTGCTCATGCGCCACAACGTCGAGAATCAGCGAGACGACAAAAACGATTTGAAACAGACGCCAGCTATCATAGCCCTTAGCCGCCGCTTTGAAGGCTCGGTTCATATAACGAAAGGCGTCGCAGACCATATTGTGTTTGCAGAGCAGGTCAATGCCTGTCGCAAATCGTGTGATCTCCATCTGGAAGTCCGCAATCTCCTTCCCAAACTGCCTTACACCCGATTCGGTGAGCGCGCCATCCGCACCCAAGGGGAGCCGCCTGCGCCGCTCCAAATCCGCCTGCCAGCCGACCGCTTCCGCCAGCATATTCTTGTAGATTTTCTCAAGCGCCGCGATTGGGTCGGCAATCAGATCGTCAAATTTAATCGCGAGCTTGTCGTTTGTCTTCAGCCGTTTCTGGACAAAATACGGGACGTGCGTCGTCTGCATCTCCGCATTTGCAAGGTCATAGGAGACATTGCAGTTATTTCCAAGGGCATAGACGCGTTTGTCGTATTTGTAGTCGTCGGCAAAGTAGTCCAGTTCGATTGGAACGCATTGCGTATGCAGGCATCTGACCTTGAGCCCTGAATTGAAGAGCGTGCTGATTCTGTACTTATCCGTCTTAGCGGCAGCTTGTCCAAACCCCGCGCTTTCGTCGCCGATGGGCGTTTCATTGCTGAGCGCAACGGTCACGTTGAGGCTTTCGCCGCTGCCTTTCAAATCAACGCTCAGGGAGTAATCAAAGCGCAGGAACATATCGAATTCTTCCCGCGCCGTTTGCCTCGCTTTATACGCTTGCCAGGCCTCTTCGGAAAGCAAATCCTCCATTTTGAGCTTATCTCTGAATTGGCAGGGCATTGTATTGGGGTGGGCTTTTGCCTCAGCGCAGAGGTCGTCGACTTGACGTTTCAGCTGTGCATAAAAGGGAGAATCGGACGGTATGCAGCCGCAATCGAACGCTGGGTTGTAGATATCGGCAATTTTCACCTCCAAGCAATCCTGGGCCCTATCGATGGCTATCTTTTCGTAGACGGGCAAAAGTTGAACCCTATGCGCCTGCATTTCAGCCGTCAATTGTCCCGCGCCGTATGCCTCGGCCAGAGCGTGAAAGTCCGCAAGCGATGGCTCGGGGCTAAAGGTGGAGATGAAGTTATCCAAAAAGAATTTGCGCTGCTGCTCAAGGCTCGGCACCACCCGGAAGAAAAAATTGCCCTGAGGATAAATTTGCAGTTCGGCGGTTTCGATGTCTTTTTTCGGGATTCGGAAATCGACGCTGATTTGCTTGATCAAGACGCTTGAAGAAAAATTGTCCTCCGCGCTCTGCGGGGATAGCTTCCCGACATAGATACGGTCGTCAGGACTGTGAAACAGCAATTGTTCGTTATCCGTGCCGGAAATTGCAGCCACAAACCGGTTGACGATGTTGCTTGCCAGCACCTCTCTGTTATTCGGCATGAATGACCCACCCCTTCTCATTTAGTCTCTCTGATACAAATTTCGCCTTCAGCCCAATATACGAAACCGCCAGTTCAAACGCGGCGTCATAGGCGGCGCTGTCCATCAAGGCGCCGCAGCGGCTGAGGACTGAGAGGGCCTCCAGCCATTCCGCATAGCTTCCAAGCCTGCATTCCGCCGTGCTCCTATCCCTTTGAAGCAGGTCTCTAAAATGGCCGCTAAACACAGCAAGCAGGCCGCCAATTCTGTCCCAATTTTTGAAATAGGCGGAGCCTGCAATCTCCGCCAGCCATAGCAGCATCGCGATATTTGTGTATTTGTTGAGCCCGCCGCGGCTGAGGGCTTCAGCCTCGCGCAGGGTCTCTTTCCAGCGGGCGAATTTGGCCCTGGTTTCGTCGTCAAGCGCTGCGGCGCTCAGAAAATCCAGGTATCCCGTGAAATTCCCTTTCGGCGCGTATTCTGTTTCGCCACATGCAATCAAATCAATTGGTTCGCCGGGAATGGCGGCGGCAGCTGGCTGCGAAGCGCCCGGGCGGTATGCGTTCGGAGAAATAACCGATTCCTCTCCGTCGTCTAAATCAAGCGGTTCTCCGGTAATGATTGTCCTGGCGGCGACCTTGCCCGCGCCGAACGCCGTCTCTCCGCAGAGAATCGTCTTTTCGCTCTTCGCGATTGTCTCCACCGCAAGGGTCTTGCCGACCAAAATACTGTTGTCGGCCGTGAGTGTTCCGACGTCTATATCCTGCGCCACAATTCTGTCGTGCGTTTCGATTGTTGCGGCTCGCATATCATTCACCCAAATATCGTCATGAACGAGAATCGAACCGCTGACTTCGCAAACGCCAAGGCAGATGAGTCTGCCTTTGACGTCGAGCTCAGCCGCTTGGATGTCGCCCAACACGGTTAAGTTGAACAGCGCCGTGACCTTGCCGCCGCAAACGATATTAGAGCCAACAGTGTAACTGGCCTTAAATATCGCCTCGTCGCACTGCTCAAAGGAGGGCAGGAAGAATTGCCCGCTTACCTCGAAGCAGCCGCTTGTTTTGCCGTCGTATGCAGCCGTCACTCGCTCACCCCCCGCATTGACTGCCGAAGCAAGTCCATATAGATCGATTCCCCTTCCGGCGCCGACAATATGACCGTCAATTCATCCTTCGCCCTTGTGCAGCCTGTATAAAGGAAGTTGATATTCTTCTTCACCGCTTCAAGCTGTTCCTGCGTGGGCGAAGCCAGTTCCTGTCGTGTCCTCGCCTTCTCGTGTATTCCAAGGGGGAGCAGCCCGGCCAGGACAACAGCCCGGAAGTCCAAACCCAGTGAGCCCTCTATTGTCGTTATCGTTACGCCCCTGCGGGCTCCATAGGTTGCGCCTTCCGATTGGCCGTACATCAGAACAGCGGGCGGCTCCCACCCCTGCGCAATAAAGTAGCGTTTAATCCCATACATAAAATAATAGTATTTATCTTTCCACGTCTTCGAGTAATATTTTTCAATCCTGTGGTTGTAAAGAATGACGGCGATATCAACTTCGCTTAAGTCTTTGTTGTCGATGAAATCCTTGATGGCGTTCCCGATTGCTTTGCCTTCTCCTTCATTGCTCAGGTCAGTCAGCTCAATCAAGGCCGGGCGGTTCCCGGGCCTGTGCGCCGCTCCGCGCAAAAACAGCTCCGGGTCCGATGTGAGGTCAACCCCAAGCGCCGTCCCCAGATTCTTTGCGCAGGCGACGTAGCGGTCTATCGCATCGTTGATGGGTTTTGAATTTCTGTAGTTTATTTCAATCGGTATTGTTTTCCCTCTATATTCGGGATATTCGGCGCCGCCGCCCTGCCAGGGCGCTCTTCCGTGCCGGATGTTGTTTTTGATGTCCTGCGACTTATCTCCGGCAATCGCAAAATAGTGGTCATCGGCATTTTTGCTCTTTAGAAGGTTGAAACAGAACCGATACCATTCCGGCTTGAAAATCTGCACCTCATCAATGAAGACACCATAGAATCTTTCTTCGATTTTCCCCTGCCGCAATGCTTCATTGGCGCTGCTGAACAATCTATCGTAATAATCGCTTTCATCGCTTTTCGATGGAAGCGCAAGCCCATGGCTTATCAAAAGAAATTTACAGAGGGCAAAAAATGTGGAGCAACGGACATTCCTTTCAGAGAAACCCGCCTGCGCGATTGCCCATTGGTAGTAGTTATTCAAATTCTTGTTGTAGCAGGTGATCAGAAATTTTTCGCTTGGGTTGAGGCTCGCCAGCTTGAAGCACTTGGAGATAAGCAGAACGCTCTTTCCGCTTCCCGCGCAAGCCAATATGAGCTGATTGCCTTTCGCAATCTTGTTGACGATGTCTATCTGCTTTCCGTCCAGCCGATAGGACTGCACGGCTCTGTCCGCGGCCTCTAAATCGCCGTCAACACCCGCTACCGCCCCATGCTCCTCCAATAGGAACTTGCGGGGAATTGTAATTTCAGGGCACAGGCGTTGAAACACATTGTTGACCTGCGCCTCTTCCAGCTCGTCGGCGCTCCCCAGGTAGCACTCAACCATCTCTGCGCCGGTCTTGCGTATCCGCGTTATGGTATCCTTGCAGAGAACATGGTCCAGGCAAAACTGACGTGCTCTCTCGTCAAGCGCCGCCATCAATGGCGCTTCATTGACTTTTGGCAGGACAAAGCAAATATTGACCGGAAAACGCAATTTGCCCGATTCGTCGGTCAGGTAACGGCTTGCTTCCAGCCTTTTAATGATGTCGCTTTCCAGTATTCCATAGACGATAGGATTGCAATAGGCCTGAACAGCCAAAGGTCCCGCCTTGTCGGAAACATCCAGAAAGCGCAGCAGCAGAATGCCTTCTTTTACAATCAGCAGGTGAAACAGTTCAGGTTTCCCCGCGCCGGCGTCTTTTCTGCGCGGATTGATGTGCAACACATAATAAGCCATCTCCTCGCCGGAGAAAGCCCGCTCAACTGTCCGCAGGAACGACTTTTCGTCAACCGTCAAATCCAACTGGTCGTATTTCTCCGGATAAATCTGCAGCATTACGTCTTGCTTTTCCCCCCCGGCTTAAGCTCCTCTAAAAATTCATTGTATAGGCTCTCAACGGTCATGCGCTCAAAATTGCGTGAAAGAACCTCCATCATTGCCTGGACAACCTTTTTCTCCGCCTTTGAAAAGTTGGATGGAATATCCTTTTTCACTCTAAAGTTGGTTGATTCGTCGACCTTGTCCGCCAGCATAGTGAGCTGGTCCAAAAGAGCTGTTTTTTGCTCGATCATTTCCGCTGGGGCGCCTTTCGGAATTGTATATAGGTCACGCCTCGTTGCAGCGAGCCCGGTCGCAATCTGCTCTTTTTCAGCGGACGAATGGAAGCCCGTTGCAAGAACCGTCTCCACCTGCGCAACACCGCGTTCCACCTTTTTCAGGGTTTTTTGCATTGGATTGTTCCGCAGCTTCGACGCCGCGCGGATCTTTTCTGTGATTTCTGTCCCGATGGTATCCCGCAAGCCGATTGTAAAATCAGAAAAGGTGGCATTTTTTTCAAAATCATCGCGTCTCGCGTTTGGAATCAAGTTGGGCGAAGCGACATAGACTTCGCCAACCGCCCAACCGTTGAACCGAGGTTCTTTATAATAAGGCGCCAACGTTCTCTGGTTCCCAATGAGGATATTGCCTTGCCTTACACGAATGCCGGATATGCGCTCGTCCACCAAGGTGCCTGAAAAATGTGTATCAGCATACCAGCCATAGGCCACAAGCTGCCGGCCGCTGCCGTTGATTCGGAAAAACGATAGCCCCAGGACTTCGTCTTTTAGGATTCCCGCCCGGGGATTTGCCTCAAAGGTATTCCGGTATGGCTTGAATACCTGCGAAAGCGACTCAAAAGATTCGCCGATAAAAACGGGGTATTCAGCGGCGGGAATTCCGTTCTCCAGCAGCTTTGCCTTGATTTCCCGCGCCCAGTAAAACCTCGTTTTGAACGGAATCGGCGCCACCTGCGAGATATAATCCTTTACCGTGTCTAAATCCATGAGCGAGGAGACGTCGTCCACGCCCTCCATCTTGACGATAAAATAGTGCGCCGATGCCTGCTCCTGCATTATACGGACATCAGTAACCGCCTCAATGACACTCTTCAAGTTATGCTCTGTGCTTTGCCCGGGCACCAGCAAGGCCTTCAGTTTTTCGCAATCAAACGTGGTGAGCGTCTTTTCATTTTCGCCCAACGCCGTGGTGCAGAAGCTGAGCTTTTTGCAATAGGAGAGGCCCCCGAGCCGGCCAATGCCGCGGAATCCGCGATTTGTGGTATGCAGCTTCGTGGAATTGCCGATATCAAGCAGGGTTTTACGCGCCAGGTTTTTCTTGACGCCTGTCCCATTGTCCCGAATGCTGATTTCCTGTCGCGCGCCGTCAACGATGATCTCAATGCGGAACTCCTCAGGCCGCATGATGCCCTCAGCAAGCGCGGCGTCGAGTGAGTCAACTGCGTTTTGGATATATTCGCGGTAACACGACTCCGGCTCGCTGTACATACCGGTCGTCAGTGATTCAAGCGTAAACTTGCCGATCTCAACCTCCACCCGAAAGCCCTCCATCATTGCGTATGTTAGTATTACTGCCCGAGCGCTTTGACTTGCGCGACAGCCACTTCTATAGCAGTATAGCACGGATATAATCGAAAGTAAAGGAAATATTGGACTTTTCGGAAACTATTTCGAAGCGGTATTTCGGAGCAAGCTAGTCTCCGCTCTTCGCGCGAGCTCCCCAAACTTTTTCTCCCGACCCTCTTGCACTCCTTGTCCATCTATGCTATACTATCAGGGCCGCTATGATAGAAATGCGAATCACGAATTCGCATCTGAGAGGAGTGTAAAATGCCATCACCCAAACAAAAAGATTCGCCAGATCAACGCAAAATCGCCATCTACTCCCGCAAATCCAAGTTCACCGGCAAGGGCGAGAGCATCGAAAATCAGGTGGAGCTCTGCCGCGAGCGCGCCAAGTTTGCTGCCCTTCAGGATGGAAAGGTGCTCTCCGAGGACGACTTCCTGGTCTTTGAGGATGAGGGATTTTCCGGCGGAACCCTTGACAGGCCAAGCTTTCAGAAGATGATGCAGGCCGTGCGCGCGGGACAGATTCGCATGATCATCTGCTACCGGCTCGACCGCATCAGCCGCAACACGGGCGATTTCGCGCACCTCATCCAGGAGCTGGAGGAGCGCGGCGTGGCCTTCATTTCCGTGCGCGACAGCTTCGACACCAGCTCGCCTACGGGCAAGGCCATGATGATGATGGTGTCGGTTTTTTCGCAGCTGGAGCGCGAAACCATCGCCGAGCGCATCCGCGACAACATGGTCGCCCTGGCGAAAACCGGGCGCTGGCTGGGCGGGCAGACCCCTACGGGCTACGCCAGTCGCGCGGTGGAGCGCATCACGGAGGACGGCAAAGCACGCAGGCTTTATCAACTTGAGCAGATTCCCGCCGAGATTGAGCTTGTAAAATTGATCTATCAGATGTTTTTGGATACAAATTCGTTTAATCAAATTGAGACTTATCTTCTGCAAAAGCACATTCTGACCAAGCAAAAGAAAGATTTCACGCGTTTCGCGATCAAAAATATTCTACAAAACCCGGTTTACATGATTGCCGACGCGCAGGCTTATCAATACTTTAATTCTTTGACGGATGTTTTTTCGAATGAGGCGCAATTTGATGGAAAATGCGGCGTGATGGCATATAATAAAACAAAACAAAAAAATGGCAGAGCAAACGAATATCGTGATGTGACGGAGTGGATCATCGCCGTGGGCAAGCACGAGGGTGTGATTCCGGGGCGCGATTGGGTGCACGTGCAGCAGCAGATTGCCCAGAATTCTAAAGCGGCAACTGAAGGGAAAAAGAAAAAATCCCGCAGCAATGTGGCTCTGCTGTCGGGCCTGTTGTTCTGCGAGCACTGCGGCGATTACATGCGGCCGAAGCTCAGCCAGCGCTGGAGCGCGGAATACCAGGAGACGATCTACGACTATCTCTGCGAGACAAAAGAAAAGAGCCGCCGCAAAAACTGCGACTGCCCCCGTGCCAACGGCAACACTTTGGATCGTTTGGTCTGCGAGGAAGTCAAGCGGCTTTCTACCGATGGCTCGGAATTCTTGTGCCAGCTGGAGGCGGCTAAAGTGCAATTGCGAGGGCAATCGGACGAGCAGGAGGCTTTGCTTGCTTCTCTTCAAAAAGAGTTGGAGAGCAAAGAAAAAGCCATCGCCGGGCTGGTGAATTCGCTCGCGGAGACAGGCCAGACAAGTGCGCGGGAGTACATCATCGCGCAGATTGACGCGCTGCACGAAGCGAAAAAGGCCCTCGCGGGCCGCATTGCGGAGCTGGAAAATATGGCAGGCAACCATAGCATCTCCGACGAAGATTTCGATATTCTGGTGGATATGCTCAGTTCGTTTGCGGCGTCGTTCGAGCATATGAGCGTGGAACAAAAGAGGGCGGCCCTGCGGGCGTTCGTGCAGAGGGTGGATTGGGACGGCGAAACGGCGAAAATCAGCTTCTTCGGGGCGGAAAAGGCCGCTGCGGGAGAATCGATTTATCAATACATCTCGCCGCATACGTCGCCAGCCGCGCCCCCTTCCCCACATTGAACGTATTGATCGCCTTTATCAGCCCGATCGTGCCCACAGAGATCAAGTCGTCCTGCTCCACGCAGTTGGCGTAGTATTTCTTTAATGCTTACAACAAAGGAAAGGCGTTTTGATCGTAGCTGTAGTACACCTACCTCTAGGCGGGACAAGCCATTTTTTTATGAGTATAGCGTGTATATGGTGGTTTAAGATATTTAGTAATCAGGGGTACGACACACAAGTCGGCTTATGTTATTCCAGTTCAGGTATATCCACCTTGCCAATCATCCTGCAATAAATATCGACCTTTTGCGTCACGACACCTTGCTCTTTTTGCCGGTGGTACACGATAATTTTATCAATAAAATCACTCAAAATTTGCGGTGAGAGCTCAACAAAATCGGCGTGCCGCCGTACAAGAGCCAGAAACTCGTCCATGTTTATCTTGTGCTGCTGTTCTTCCTGCACGACTTTTTCTAAAGCGCGGATACGTAGGCGCAACGCCGCTTGTTCCTCATCGCTTTGCGCCGCAAGCTGCTGAAAACGTTCTTCAGGCAAGCGGCCGAACGCTTGATCTTCCGATATATACTGTAAAGGAAGGATGTCCAATCCTTCTATTACAGTGGGCAGCCGGGTTCACCCGTAGCAAAAGTGAGGCGGCGCAGCCACGAGGGGGCGATAGCGGACAAGCGAGAGACGGACGGCGCAACAAGTATCAAAATCGAAGGAAGGAGGGCGTATATGGCCCCGGAACATGCAATCACCTACACAGAGGTGAACGGGTACTTCATCCCCGATTTGGCCCTGCCGGAGCAGCCAGAGGGCGACATCGGCAAATACGGGCGGGCGCAGCTGGCATACCTGCGGGAGCACAAGAGTGTGCTGCATATGCACATGATGACGCAAGGCACACTATGGGAGCACCTGCTGGAAATCCAGCGGACGGCAACCGAGCGGATGGAACTGCTGACCGCGCAGATGATGGCGGCGCAGGGCGTGACCGAGGATTTGAAATCCCGTAACCAACTGCTTTGGGTTGGCAAGGTTAGCAACATCCGTGCCTGCGCAGAAGAAATCATTCGCGAAGAACTTATCAACACCTAATATCATACCACAGGCCGCGCCGATATTCAAGACAATAATGAATATCGGCGCGGCTTTCTTTTTTATGCCTCTTTCTCTTCCTCCGCCTTTTTCGCGCGGCTCTTGTATACGTTATACTGATTCTTGCATCTGGGCGAACAGAAGGCTGCGTTGGGATGTCCGGCTATAAACACCTTGTCACAGTGTCGGCAGACGCGCAGCGGTTTCGCCTCGTCGGTCAGCATGAAACTGAACATCATTTGGACGCCCAGCAGCAGCGAACGGAAATCCCAAATGATCGTCGGCTTGTCCAGCAGGGCGATACGGTAGCAGGCGATCTGCTGCGGCGTGCACAGCCGCACGGCAGTCAGAAAGAGCACTTCCTTTTGTCTGGCTTTCAATTCTTTCAGTTCAAAGAAAACATCCCAATCCTCGACGAGCTGCCATATCTCCCCGGCGTTGTCATAGATGATGTCAATGAAATCGCCTTTCAGCGCCTGCCGCCAAGCTGGGTGGCTAAACGGAATGGGAAAGATCAAGCCGTCCGAGTAGCCCGTTCGGACGGTTTCCTGGTTGCGCCTTACCTCGTGGTCGCGTTCCCTGCGCTCGCGGTTATCGTCAAGATGGTTCCACTGCTTCACCACGATCTGAAAGTCCTCGACCGTCCTCGCCGCGCTCTCCATGCGGGCGAGGGCGGCTCGTTTCAAGTCGCGCACAAGCTGTTTTCTTTCCACGTTTTCCCTCTCGAAAAAAAGTTTTTCAAAAAGTTCCGAAATACCCCCTCTTTTTCTC
>JGI24696J40584_12961552_pt1 | contig 20622 bp, 16 predicted proteins | sample TergutCo191P4_FD_40584 | JGI IMG/M metagenome (IMG submission 40584)
ATATAGCAAATATCGTAGAATTTTTCAACCCCTTTTATGAAATAAATGTTGATTTATGCGGAGTTGTTATATTTTTAAGGAGCGACTAGATAACAAAATCATTTTATATTCCTTTCCAATACATCATCTTTTTGAAGTTTCCAATGCGAGGAATATAGTAAATATCTGCCCCCATCATCCGGCAAAATTCCCCAGTACTTAGCCATCCAGTCCGGGCCAGAAGGGATAACGGAAAACGCCAACGGCGAAGGGAAGACAATTGAATGAACGGAGGGAGCGCCGCTGGGTGGTGTATTGAGAAATTTTGGAGGTGGTGCTAGAATTCCTTAACACAAGTTTTTATAAGGTCCACTGTCGCTTGATCAATTTTTTGTTGCTTTGCGATAGCAGCACTTGTTTTATTATCTCCAAGCAAGGCTGCTATAATTTTAAATACTTTTTTAAAAGTTATCCGCTGAGGTAACTTGTCAAGCAAGGTTGCTACATCGTCTATTTTTAATATAAACTGCTTTGAATGTTTCTGTTCCGTGACTATTTTTTCAACCACTGTTTCCAACTTAACACCATCAGTGAACAATTGTAATGGTAACTGCATTTGGCTCCCAGTTAGGTTAAATTTTTGGTCATTTTGTTTATGTTCTTTGATATACATTGTCTGCCCCCAAACAGATTTCCATTTAGTAATAATAACGGCATCATTTTTTCCACATTGAATAGTTTCCGCATTTACTTGATGCAGCAAACCAATTGGAGAACTTTTCCAGCCATTAGCCTGTTCTTTTATCTTAGGATCAATAGTTTTTGACGCTTCCTTGCTATTATTAGAAAGTAATAATTCTGTAATCTTAATAATGTATTCGTTATCTTGAACTATTTTCCATTCTATTGGAATCCAATCGGTACCACTGAGCATGCCCAATAAACCTCCAGTGATAGAGGCAATGGTATCCGTATCTGCTCCAAAAGCAAAGGCAGGAACTTTTATACCGAGTGAAGGATTATTTGCATATTTCGACACTAGATATATAGCTGCTAATATCGCAACATCACCCGCTCCATTTACTTTCGCAAAACATTCCAATTGCGTTAAGATACTATTATCTTCCAACATCAAACCTTTTTTTAATGATGCCTTTATAAACTCAAGTTGCTTTACCATATTAGCAAGACAAGTTTTCCAATTATGAGTATAGTCGGAGTGACGATTTGCGGCTTCAATCCAATCAGTGAACTTATCAGAATCAGGGAAAGCTCCCCATACACCTTGTGCATCTAATACAGCATTTACAAGTTCACCATATTCCAGTACCGAATTTTTCTGTAAAAGATAATTTAAAGCGTAGGCATAACAAGTTGCTCCCAAAATAGCCCTAGGATGACCGTGGGTTATTATGCTGTTCTTGATAACATCAGTTATTAAAGCCGCAATGCCATGCTCTGGCGTATTAGCTACCGCAATAACATGAGGCAAAATACGCATTGTAGCTCCATTGCCACCAGCATTGAAATAATCCCTTGTATAGCTAGACTGCCATAAAAATAAACCTTTTTTGCAGGATTCCGCAGCTTTCAACAAAGCTTTCCCTCCGCCACGCTCATATTTAAGCCAGAATTGCAACTCATTAATTAAGGCCTTTTCCCAGTTCCCTGCGATTATGCTTCTTGCGACAGATAATGTCATTTGTGTATCATCACTATATTCACCTGGCAAAATTTTTTCATTGTGCCAATATGGTTTAGTACAACACCTAGTCCATTCAACGAAATGGTCATTGATTTTTTGTGTATTTGCTGTATTCTTGGAACGCTGCTCGCTAGGCCAACCCAAAGCATCACCAATTGCAGTGGCCAACATTGCTCCTTTGCATTTCTCTGTTATTGTTGGTATTGCCGTTGACATATCTACTACTCCTCTGACCAATTGCATTCTCTTTCGCACGGTCTATTACCATTTTTAATCATATTGCTCCAAGCTGGGGTTAATACATCGGGAGCAATAAAAATAGAAATTTGTTTAACGCTACAAGTTTTCTGCATAGCATACGCACGCCCAGCTATATCTTCATTTCCTACGGCAATTCCGATAATAAAATCTCTCGGTATATTGTTTTTTATCAGGATTTCTGCCTGACCATCCGTTGGGCAACAGGAAAGCATTTGCGACGACCTCGAATGTCGAAATGTATGTATCGTATCTGCAAAAATTATCTCTATATTCTCAATTTGGCTATTAATATATGTTCCATTCGCCTTGCTAGCATTGCAGGGAGAAAATTTTGCATATTTTTGATTTAGTATTTCTAAATCAATGTACAGTACAATCCATTCATTAAAAATTTTATTAGTATCTCTCTGAATTGCCTTTTGCAAGAACCATGAATTTGGATACTCAATAGAACAACATACGTAATCCAATTCGCCATCGTATCGTTCGATATCTGTTGCATTTTTCGTATCAGAACGAATCGAATCACTCGCTGAAACACCGTATTCTGAAGATATTATATGTGTTAAGCTCTGGAATTTTGTGAAATGGCAGAGTCGAGTCACGCCACGTGCTTTAAGAATGTCATATCCACTCATTATAAATCCTCCTCGCCGTACATGTCACATTTCGTTGAGTTCTTAGGAAACAAAGGCGATAGTGTGCCGTGATATGACATGTAAAGCCCATATTTTGAACGGGTTGCGGCTACATAAAGCAGTTTTATCTCGTCTGAGAACATTTCATCCTTAGATACTGCAGTCGCTACAATATCTTGACTTGGAAATTTATCTTCTGATAAAAATGGGACAAATACATTTTCAAACTCAAGCCCTTTTGCTGCATGAAATGTTGTCAAATAGATTATTTTGGTATGGGCATATCCAGGAGTGTCTTTATCAATTTCTGTTGCTCCACTACCCATATTCTGTATAATCTTCATAAATGAATCTATATATGCCCTATTTCTACACACGATAACCACCGATGAAGTCCTTCCAGCATCAATAGCTCGCTTAACGACCCAGTTCATTTCACTTTCCTTGTTATCAAATTTGATCAATACAGGCTTAGGCCCCTCGGCTACCTGATTTGTAGCAACCACCATATCTTCATTTTGTTGCCAATATTCGTTTTTCGTTATATCGTTTGCAAAAGCTGTAATAGTAGGAGGATTACGATAATTTACATCAAATCTCCATATTTTATCAGCATTGATTTCAGAGTGTCGCCAAGATAAACGACTACCATATATTTGCTGAGCCACATCTCCGAAAAAAGTAAAAGAACCGCCTTTACCAACAGCATTTACAAGCGATTTAATCATTATCGGCGAAAAATCCTGTCCTTCGTCAATAATGATGTGAGTATACATACGAGCATTAAAGTCGTTTTGTAATTCATTGTAAACATAAAAAGCCAAATCATCCCAATCATATTCTCGTCCAGTTGCCTTGCGTAATTCAATGTATTTTTCATAAACATTAAAAATCAACTTCCGATTTTCTCGTTTAATATTAGCGGCTGCACGACCTATGCGCTCTGCATCATAATATGCAGCGAAGTTTGCGAATCCAAACTTTTGAATGAAAGTTATTTCGTCAATAAAAAACTCTTTTGAACGTCTGAAAGTAGATTCAGTTGGATGTTGTTTTTTATAAAATTCTACCGCTAACTCTATATAACGAGATTTTTCATCTGTATCTAGTATTCCATTTCTTGGCGGCATCTTTCCCTTACTGCACAAATAACCTCTTGCGAACTTATGGTAATTTTCAACAACTAGTTTTGGAGATTGAAAGCCACTTATTCCACGCATATACTTAACTAACGCACCATTAAATGTGACAAGAAGCACTATGCCATTGCCAGGCAGATTTGCAAGATGCCGAGCTCGGAGCAAAGCAAGGGTCGTTTTGCCGCTTCCAGCAGTGCCAAGAACAATAATATGACCCTCAGCAGGAAGGGCCATAACTTCTCTTTGTTTTCCATTTAGCACAATATCAAGCATATTCTAAATGTAGAAAAATACATATTTCTTATTTTTCTACATTCCTGTTATGGATAATGTTTCAATAAATAGAAGGCAGGACAAATAATGGCTCAACATATATCTATTCGAGTACCTTGGCACGATGATGGTTGGCGTGGATGCGTATGCGCAAATCCCGAACGCAATCAAGCTTGCCGAGTTCTTAAAAATATAGCCATCGGACGTGCAGACATCAATGCACAGCAGTGTTCATCTTGCGCTGGTACATCTATCGCTACAGATGAGAAATTTACCCCACCTTGTATTACAGAGTCTGGGCAGTTTATGTCTGACCATAAAATTTTTAAGAAAAAAAATCATCCTTATGTTTATGACCCGCATTTTAATCATATTGAAGAAACAACGATTTGTATTGAGCCTTATTCATTTGTTGGAACTCCGTATAAATGGACAATGAAAGGAGATATTGCAGGTAATTCTCCAAATGATTGTTATTTTACCCAGTTTGATTCCACTATAGAAATAGATGTCGGTAGTAGAAATTGGGTGTCTAATGGTATAAATCAAAGACACATATTTGACTATTTTTATCGTAATATAGAATCCAATAAATCGCTTATAGTTGCGTATGCAAAAGCAATTCCATTTATTGAAACTTCCGGGCGAATAGTAATGGGCATTGGTTTTGTAGAATCTCTTGGCAAATTAAGTGAATACAGATATAAAGATGGAACTCCAACGGGTGAACAAGCAACCGCTTATCTTTGGGAACGCAATATTAAACATTCTATTCGCTATGATAGAAGCAACGGTTTTCTTTTCCCTTTTGCAGAAATTCAATTGCATTTAAAAAATCACCCAGAGCAAAATCCAGATGACCTCGTGGTGTTTGCACCAGAAGAATATAGAGAAGAATTTTCTTATGCGACAGAGCACTTATCGCATGATGCTCTTATTCAAACATTAAATAAAACGGTTGTAGTTCTACAAAAATACAAGGACGTTCGTTTGCCATACGGAAACGGAGCGAGTTGGGATGATTTAATAAAATGGTGTAAAACGCAACTTGAAAATTTGTGGAAAGAACGAGGTGCTTATCCAGGGTTAGGAGCGGTGCTGTCTGCATTGGGCGTTCCATTCGGATTTGATGTTGCTATGGCATTGAAAGCGAGACATAGTGACAATGAATTGTGGGATAATCTTGCGAATGCTTTAGAAAGCTTGCCTGAATTACTATCAGAAGAATTACAAGGTATCCTTAGCAATTTTACAAAAACAAAACGTGAGGATATTGCGGATAGGATCAAAGAACAGTTGGATTATCTCAAATTGCTCTCCCGCATTGCTCTGACTTTACCTCAAGCAAAGCTTTTGTTAGAAGATAAAACTCGCACTGACTATAGGCTTTGCAATTACGCAGATCAATTAACAGATATACATTGTAAAGATATTTCGGCAGATATTATTGAAAATCCATATATTCTTTATGAAAAAACTTATCGACTGGAATCTAAATATCAAATAGGAATTAATAAAATTGACCTAGCAATGTTTCCTCCTTATGAGCCCGATGATAAACGTCGATTGCGTGCCATTATTGTTTCTGTATTGGAAAGAGAAGCAGCCAATGGCAGCAGCTTGATGCTTGCGAGTGAAGTCGCAACTGCCGTTGGAAAGTTTCGCTCTGATGTGCCTGATATAGAACCAGATATGAGCTTAAGAACCATTCAAAATGAGCGAAGAAAAGCCTTTTTTGATGAGTTATTTTGTCAAATTTCCATAAAAGTAATTCTTGAGAATAACGAAGAACGAGAAGAAATAGCTATCCAGTTAGTTCGTCTTCAAAAAATAAACGAGGTAATTAGAGAATTTGTGAATAATCGAATCGACAGTTCTATAAATATTCAAGATAATTGGGAAGATTTGTTGAAAACGACTCTCAAAGAAGAAGCTAGCTCAGATGAAGAACAAGAAAAGAAAGCGCGCGATGAAAAAATTAGTGCTATTGCAAAAATGGCTACATCTCGTATATCAGTTTTAACAGGCGGCGCAGGAACTGGCAAAACGACTACTCTTGCAGCTCTGTGTTTAAGCAAAACCATCCAAAGCGAAGGAATCCTTATTCTTGCTCCAACTGGAAAAGCACGAGTTGTTCTATCTAGTAAATTACGTGAACAAAATATTTCCCATAAAGCTCAAACGCTTTTTCAATTTTTAAAAAAGACAAAACATTGTGATATAAATACGTATTCTTTTTATCTTTCAGGAAAAGAAAGTAACGAAACGCCTTCAACCGTAATTATAGATGAATGTTCTATGTTAACAGAAGAAATGTTCGGTGCTTTGGCAGAAACGATACAAAGAGCAAAGCGCGTAATATTTGTAGGTGATCCTAATCAGCTCCCACCTATTGGCACTGGCAAACCATTCTATGAACTTGCATTTAAACTAAAAAATAAGAACAATCATGCTAACTTATCGGTATCTAACCGTCAAAAGCAAAGTGATACATTACGACTAGATGTTGAATTGTCAAAAATGTTTACGGAAGATTTAGCAGGCTGCGTCAGAGATGATTTGTTTGAACAAATGGCTAAGGATAGTAAAAATATTGAATTTATTCATTGCAAAGATGAAGCTACTTTGCCCAATGTTATTGAGGAAACTCTCGCAAAAATCAATATTACGGATACGAATAGTTTTGACGAATCGCTTGGCGGCAAATTAGATGAATATGGAATGAATTTTCCCAATGTAAAGTCGATAGATGATTGGCAAATTCTTTCTCCTTACCGCAATAGTGAAGTATTAGGGACTCGCAATATAAATGCTTTTGTGCAACAAAGATACAGACTATCAGATCCTGGCAAAAGAAAAAAACATATTCTCCACTTGGCTCCGACGGAATACTCTTTGGAGAAAAAGTTATTAATATCAAAAATCAAGATCGGTCATCAGAAAGATTGAAAAAACTTGTTTGGCCATCAATACCTCAGATGAAAAATTGCGATTATTATATTGCTAATGGCGAAATTGGGATTGTCTATAAAATAAAGAGAGATGAAAAGAATCGTTATAGAGATAAATCCAAATACAAGGATGAATACCATATTGCTCAATTTTCATCTCAAATTGGTTATGATTATTATTTTAATAGCAAAGTTTCTGAAGATGACTCGCAGCTTGAACTTGCGTATGCCCTTACCGTTCATAAAGCTCAGGGATCAGGTTTTAAATCAACTATTTTTGTGCTAATAGAACCCGAGCAAGGACTTAGTCCGCTTATTTCTCGAGAAATGCTTTATACCGCTTTTACTCGCCAAAGCGATAAGATTTTCATAATATACAATAAACAACCATTTGAACTTAAGCGATATTGGGATGCAGAATTATCCGATTTAGCGTACAGAAAAACCAATTTATTTGGAAATGTAATTTTACGCCAAGTTAAAAAAGGCTGGTATGATGATAAGAATATTTTTATCACCGTTGATGGTACTCGTGTAAAATCAAAATCAGAAATAATAGTTTATAATTTACTTAAAGCTGCTGGAAAGCAACCGATTTATGAACAAGAGCTTATTTTGGATGGCGTCATTGTACATCCTGATTTCACTATACAAACAAGCAATGGAACTATATATTGGGAACATTTAGGAATGCTTGGCAATTATAGTTACAGCAAAAATTGGAAGTGGAAAAAGAAACTCTATGAAAAAAACGGTATCTCAGAAGAAAAGGGAAATCTTATATTGTCGAATGATGATGAATTTACCGGTACAATAAATGCGGAGAAAATTCAATCTCTGATTGATACTAAATTATGAAGCGATGAAGTATTTTCTGCAATAATAACTATGAGCAATGCAGAAAATTCACGACCAAACTACACATTATATCTTTTTCTTGCCAAACAAAGAACTTTCTTTGCCGAGTTTCATTTATTCAAACCTATAGTCGCTTCAATCCTTTTCTTTAATCTCTCTATAAGTTCATCTTCATCATTCCAAAAAATCATATTTTTTTGCGAAATATCAAAATGAGACTTTTGACCCATACATTCAGATTCATTTTTTCTACAACAAATAATAACTTGTTTTCCTAAGGCCTGTGCATAACCAGCTTCATAGTAAGCACCATAATTCGGATATGTAATATCAACAACTACAAACTTGCTTTGTCCAATTTCATAAAATATTTCAGGAACAATTTGATTATTATGCTCTTTTTCGTCAATTCGTCTTGGCATATAACCGCAATCGTCTATAGCTATTTTAAAGCATTCATTAATTTTTTCTGTTCTATTACTAATTTCCATAGCAATAAAGCCTTGATCGATTTCTTTTTGTTTTTTTGTTTGCTCTGCAACCAGTTCCCATGCTTTTGCTGTTAATTTATAATCTTGATGATTATCATGGTTTTCATGATAAGGAGAAATAAGGTCTCTATCTTTAAGATAATTTCCGAGAGTGTATTTTTCACTTATGTTGTCAGTTTCCATAAATATTAAAGAATCTGGCAAAGAATTAAAAATAAATGATTGGCCTATATCAGGAAATCTTCTTGATATATTTACGATTATTCTATCCAATTTCTCACCTATATTTTTGGGATAGCCCCTCATTAGCTCTGATACATCAACAAGTATGCCATCGTCTGCATTTGTAGGCTTATTTTTTGATTCATAAAAGAAAATATGAGATTTTGCAGTATCAACAAACTTTTGTTTTAAAAAATATTCATAAATCATGCTATATCGCTTTTGAATTTCCATCTCTGTACTAGAATGCACTGAATTATGTATATATATTGTTGTTATTTCATTAAATTGCTTACAATTAATAATAATATAGTTCTTGTTAAAGTCTTTTTGTACAAGGCAATCATTGTTACATAATGGACATTTAGTATCACTCACAGAATTTTCTCCTTTAAATTACTCTATTGTAAGCAGAAAGCACATCCTTTCAATCTAAATTTCATAAATTATTGCCACTCAATTTCTTTATTAATAATTTTAAGTAAGAACTCTAAAATTTCTTCTGAAAAATTTTTATATGCAGAAGTTAAATGAATTAATCTTGGCCATTCATCTATACTAATCGCTTCTCGTATCTCTAACGATTCAACGCCATCATCATAACATTTCTTTAAGTCACATTTCACCTTCTTGTTGATTTTTTTCCACTTATCAATCCTATCTTCCTCCGCTTCACAAGGAGAAAATATATCCCTTGCATTCTGGTCAATTAAATAATACAAAACAAAAATTTCAGAATAAGTCATATCTAGTATCTCTTTTTCTTCACGAGTTTCTAGAAAACTATACTCATCTAACATTTGATTGTCTTCTGTTATAGTTTCATTTTTTGCGTTTTTATCAATTGAAGAAACATTTTCATTATTTTTTTTGCATAAAACTTCATTATCTATTTTTTGTTTAATAGCAGCAAGTAATTCTTTTTTATGCTGATTCGCATATTTAACGTCCTTCTTAAGTGGAATTATATTTTTGTCTATTATATCATATAAAATATCTATAGATGCATCTTCAAACCTATGTAGTTTATTATTTTTATCAAGAAATCCTTCGAAATCATTTTCATCCTTTATATCATCCAGACCTATGATAAATATATTTTTCTTTCCATCATACCAAACAGCACCCATTTCATTGAGGCAGTATGGGCTATTGTAAAAGTTTTCAGAAACAATAAAAATAACTAATCTTGCATTAATTAAATTTTTTCTTACTTCTTTTATATTTTCTAAAACACCGAATGCCTGAATGGACGTATAGTAAATTAATTCATCTGATACGCCGATTTTAATTAAATAATTTTTTAATTCAGTACAATATTTTTCATCTTTACTACTATGGCTAATAAAAATTTTAGTCTTTAGATGAGTTTCATTTTCTTTGATATCCTGCGATTGTTGATTATTAATTTCTTTTTGTTTTTTTGTTTGCTCTGCAACCAGTTCCCATGCTTTTGCTGTTAATTTATAACTGCCCCTGTCTTCTTTTCCATTGTGTGAAAGAAAATTTCTCTCTTTTAGATAGTTTTTAAGAGTCTGTCTTTCACCTAAAGCGTCTTTATCAAGGCTTTCTGCAAACATTAAAGATTTGTGCAAATCATCAAGAGTAAAAATGGCACCAATATTAGAGAATTTTCTTGAAATATTTAAAATAATTCTATCTAGTTTATCATTTGTGTTTTTTGGATAATCCTTCATTAGCTCAAACACATTAACATAAGCGGGATCATCAATTTCTTGTCCATCATAATAAAATTTGTAATAATCTCTTCCATCAATCTTTTTATATGGTTTTTCTAAAAGATAGGCGCAAATCATATTACATCTTTTTCGAAATTCCTTCTCATCGTCATCATATACTGACATATTAAGATAAAATTTGGTATCAATTTTATCACAATTGACGATACGATAATTTGAATTATCGCCATCAATCTTCAACTCGCAGTAATCACCGCATATTGGGCAATTTTGTGTGTTATAATCTATCATTCTTACCCCTATTTAAAGAATTTATGCTAATACTAAAACGACTACAATTCGTATCTTTTGTCATTTCTAGAGCAGAATCTAAACTATAAAAATTACATTTACAGGGCTGACAAAACTCAGCCCCTCTAAAAGCCAATTTTCCAGCAATCGCCATAATTATGCGTAATATAGAAAACTTCTGTTTTATCACCTATGCAAGGAGTAATGAAACGCAAAATCGCTGAATTTAAGTAAATTTCAGCGATTTTCGCCAATCAATATCGTTTATCTTGGAATAGACCTTGGGGGTAAGGCTATCTCCTGACTTTATCACTTTTTCGTATGTGAAATCATAAGTTATTGAAAAATAAGGAGTTACGATTTAAGGTTTTTAAAAATGGGAGGCGCGACGCCTAAAAATGTAAATTTAAGGCATGCATATCCGTAAAAAGAAGAACAAATCAGGCAGCACCAGCATAGTTGTTGTGGATAAAAGTGGTGGCAAATACAAGGAGATAATGACCATCGGCACAAGTTCTGACGAGAAGCAGATAGGCGAGTTATGCCATTCTGGCAAGAAATGGATTCGTGACAATCATGGAGAGCCTGATATGTTTGCCGAGTATGAGAGAAAGCAGGAAGAGAAGCTGGTCGTGGAGCACTTGCTGTCCAATGTGGAGAACATACTGCTCAATGGCACGAAGCTGATATTGGACAAGGTATTTGACCTCATTGGCTTCAATGCGATAGATGACGACATATTCAGGTCACTGGTTCTTGCTCGCATCTGCCATCCCCGCAGCAAGCTTGCAACGATTGAGTATCTGAAATCGCATTTTGACGAGGATGTCGGGCATAACGAGATTTACCGCTACCTGGACAAATTGCAAGACAGCCAGAAGGGCAATGCGGAGAAGATAAGCGTTGAGCACACCCGCAAGATTCTTGGCGGCAAAATAGGAATGGCATTCTATGATGTGACCACGCTTTATTTCGAGACCGATGAAGCCGATGATTTGAGGAAGCCCGGCTTTTCAAAAGACGGCAGGCATAGCCAGCCCCAGATTGTTCTTGGCCTTCTTGTGAGCACAGGAGGCTATCCGCTTGCGTATTCAATCCACGAAGGCAACAAATACGAAGGGCACACGATGCTGCCAGTGGTCGAGAAATTCGTTAGAGAATTCAATCTTGGCAAATTCGTCATCATAGCCGATTCAGGCCTGATGAACAAAGACAACATTTCCGAATTGGAATCAAAAAATTACAAATACATACTTGGGGCAAGAATAAAGAGCGAAAGCGAAGCCGTCAGGCAATGGATATTTTCGCTGGAAAAAAAGAATGGAGCCTTCTACGAATACAAAAAGTCTGGGAGCATGAAATTGATAGTGGGCTATTCAGATGACAGGGCAAGAAAAGACAGGTACAACAGAGAGAAAGGTGTTAGACGGCTGGAAAAGGAGTTCCGAACGGGAACGCTGACAAAAACCAGAATCACAAAGCGCGGCTACAACAAATTCTTGGAGGTGAGCGATGATGTGAAAGTCATCATAAATCAAGGGAAGATAAAAGAAGACGAGCTATGGGATGGGTTCAAGGGATATGTAACAAACTCGGAGCTCTCCGGGCAAGCCGTTTACGAGGAATACAGCGAGCTATGGCAGGTGGAGAGAGCGTTTCGCATTGCGAAAGGAACATTGGAGATGCGACCCATGTTTCATTTCACAGAAAAACGCATTAAAGCGCATGTATGCATTTGCTTTGTCGCATACAAGGTGTATAAAGAATTGGATAGGATACTGAAAATTGGCAACGCCAACTGCTAATGCGCCGCCTATGACATATTTGATTTTTCCATGCCTCCATTCGTCTGGTGGCACAAATCTGGTATTTACAAAATGCTATCCACCTAATTCATCGTGCATTTTATACACATAACACGCAGGTGTCTCATAAACATCGCATGGACATGGGGCAATTCAAAACCAACCACACTTGGAGTTTACATAGAAGTAACACAAAATCCAATGATCGTTGCGCAATATGGGCGTATGCAATACGCCCATACGACGATGTTCTACTCAGCCACGTCTTTTTTCAACGCCTCAGCTTTGTCGGTTTTTTCCCACGTGAACCTTGCGCCTTTGTGCCCAAAATGACCGTGCTTGGCTGTTGATTTGTAACCTGGCTTCAGCAAGTCCAAAGCTTTGATTATGCTTGCCGGCCTCAAATCAAAATGCTTGCGAACCAACGCTTCAATTTTGTGATCGCTGATTTTTCCTGTGCCAAACGTGTTCACATTAACGGAAACCGGCTCTGGATAGCCAATGGCGTAAGCCAATTGCACTTCGCATCTTTTCGCAAGCTTTGCCGCGACAATGTTTTTTGCCACATAACGTGCCGCATACGCCGCAGACCTGTCCACCTTTGAAGGGTCTTTGCCGCTGAACGCTCCGCCGCCGTGCCTGCCCATTCCGCCATAAGTATCAACAATTATTTTGCGGCCTGTCAAACCGCTGTCGCCATGCGGGCCGCCAACAACAAACCTTCCCGTTGGATTTACAAGATAGCGAGTTTTCTTATCCAAAAATTTCGCAGGGATTGTTTTTTTAATCAGCTTCTCAATGATTTCTTTTCTGATTTTTGCGTGGCTGGCTTCGGGCGTGTGCTGGGTTGACACAACAACGGTATCTACACGTACAGGCTCGTTGCTTTGGTTGTATTCAACGGTGACCTGGCTCTTTGCGTCTGGGCGCAACCATTTTAATATTCTTTTTTCTCTAAGCTCTACAATGTTTTCCATCAGTTTATGGGCGAGGAAAATAGGCAGCGGCATAAGCTCTGCGGTTTCATCAGAAGCATAGCCGAACATCATTCCCTGGTCGCCTGCGCCTTGTTCGGCGGTGTCTTTTCCTTCTGCGGCGGCGGCATTGACGCCCTGGGCAATGTCCGGGCTTTGCTTGTCTAAGGCGACCATGACGGCGCAACTGTCTGCGTCAAAGCCAATTCCTGTTTCTGTGTATCCTATTTCTTTAATGGTATTTCTGACAACCTTTTGATAATCAACGTTTGCTTTTGATGTTATTTCGCCGGCAATTACAACCAAGCCTGTGCTAACCAAAGTTTCGCACGCCACCCTGCTTTTAGGGTCTTGTGCGAGCATTGCGTCTAGAATGGCATCTGAAATCTGGTCTGCCACTTTGTCCGGATGGCCGGGTGAAACAGATTCTGACGTGAACAAATAGTTGTGGGACATGGTGACCTCTCAATTTTATGTGGAATAATAAGATAGTAAAATCGTAGCAATCGGAGCGGCCAAATAGAAGCTGTCCGCTCTATCCAGAACGCCGCCGTGCCCGGGAAAAATTCCGCCGGAGTCTTTTATGCCGGACCATCTCTTTAATGCGGAGATAAGCAAGTCACCGAGCTGCCCCGCAACGGAAATAACAAAAGCGAGAGCTACGGCTGTTAGCAAGGGTATGTCAAATACCGTTGGGCCAAAGCCTGTTTTTGTCCAAATCCAAAACCAGAAAATTGCGAAAAGAGTTCCGCCTATTGCGCCTTCCCATGTTTTTTTGGGGCTTATTTGCGGTGATAGTTTGTGCTTGCCCAAAAAGCGTCCGGCAAAATACGCCGCGCTGTCACAGCCCCACAAGGTTGTCATCACAATCAAAAACTTGGAACACTCCTCCCAGCCCCTTCCCCAGTCAAACAGGTCAAGGCACATTCCTCCCCAAAGCCCTATGTAGAGGGGACCTGCGAATTGCAGCACAAGCCAGGGGAACAGGTTTTTGACGTCTACGTATGCAAAGGCAATGGTGATGTAAAGCAAAATCATAGCTGCCAGTACGTGAAGCATGTAGGCTTTGAATTCGGGATCTAGCCAGAGCATTGTAAAAGCCAGCGTGCAAATAGGCGAGAACACTCCCATAAACCGAGCCTTTTCTTTATAGACGGCAGAGACCATTTTTGCCCATTCATAGGCAGCGATGGCATTTAGCCCAAAAACAAAAGCCCAGCGTGTAGGGTCGCCATACCATAAAAGAAATGCCACAATGGGCATAGCCGTGAATGCGAATATGCTGCGTTTTGCCAAATTGCCAAGAGCCATGTGGAGGAATATAGAAATTTCCTACATTCTTGTTGTGGTTCGCTGTTTTATTTTATTGATGATTGTCGCTTTGCTTTTTTCGCAGAGCTTTGGCGCCGGCAACGTGCGCTGCGGAACTGTGCAGTTTACTGATAACTCGAAAAAAATTGCAAAACTGGCTAAGCCCGGTTGCATTCCGGAAAATTTTTATGGGGAAGTTTTAAATAAAAAAACTCCGCATTTTATTATATACTATACTCTGCAAAAGACCCATGCGGTTAAAACTGTCGCATATATAGATTCCCTTGCTATTTATTTGGAACAAGCTTATAAACTGCATAAGGATTCTTTGGGCATGAGAGGCATCTTGGGCGCAAGCAAAACTTCGCATTACCTTCAAACGGTTCCAGCAGGTCTTTATCCTGTTGAGGTTGTTGATACCGGCATGTTGCGCGACGATGAAGAAGGAGATTATGCTTTGACCTTTGGCTTGACATTTCCTCCCAATGGCAGATCGCCAAGGGCAACGCAAATTGTAATAGAAAACGATTTTTTATCCGGAGCGGATTGCAAAGGCAACCCTTCAACAAAACCATTCTTGTCTGATGATGGCAGCATAGACTATTCCAAGCCGGATAAATGGCCTTTGGCTTTGAAAGTGACCACTTTCCATGAACTTTACCATAGCTTTCAACTGGAGCAAGTCAGCATATTGGATAATAATTCTTTTTGGCTGGAAGCAAGCGCAACCGGGGTAGAAGAAATAGGCGCGCCGGAAGTTGATGATTATTTGCGCTATCTTTCGGTTAATTTTAAGAACCCTGGAAAATCCATGAATGTTTTGCCTGCGCATGAGTCTTATGGATACGCCACGCTTTATTTGTTTTTGTTTTCCAAGCTGGACTCGCGTTTTGATTCGGGCATATGGAAATATTTTTCCGATCCTAAAAAAGCCAAAGATAAATTCTCCATGCAGTTGGCAAGGCTTGCGGACTCACTTGGCATAGACGCAGAGAAATTATTTCACGAATATGCTGCGCAAGTTTTTTATTCAGGAAAAAGAGCATCGTATTCATATTCGCATTTTTGGGAAGATATGTCGAAATGGCCGGAGTGGAGCGTTAGCGTGTTTGCTCCAAAAAGAGTTTTGCCGGACGGAGCGTTTTATTTTCTTAACAAAATAAATGAGAGCATTCCGGATGTAGACTCGGTTGCGAAATATTCTGTTTTGAATTATGGCGATTCTTCTGTTTGGGTTCTTTCCCGCTTGCTGGAAAAAGAATATGTTCCCGAAACTCCAAAAATGGAATTTACAGCCTATCCCAATCCTTGGAATCCTAGAATTCCGTTGCGTTTTATGTTGCCGGAGAATGCGAATCAAGTGGAAATTCGTTCTGCGAGCGGAGTTTTGCTGGAGAGGATAAAAGGCGAACCCGGAAGCGTATTGGTTTGGGAACCTAAAAAGCAACTTGCTCCGGGAATTTTATATTACAGAGTCTTGCCCAACGGAAAAAACAAAGTGCTTCTTGTGGAGTATTGAATTTTATTGTACATTTCACTCGATTAGACTGAATAAATTCTCAGCCATAATGAAAATCTGCGTTTCCCTTGTTTTTTACCATCATTTTGCAAACATATGTTGACATTTTTTTGAAAATAATTCTCTATGTTATGCCTCTATGGTAAAATTTTTAAACTCAGGTTGCCTAACCAAAGCACTTAGGCTTATATTATGCGAAGAACGCAAAAAACGTCGCCTTTCCCAAATTGATTTAGCCAAAAAAAGCGGCTTAACCAGACAGTGCATATCCCTTTTTGAAAGCGGCCAACGAGTTCCTACATTTTTCTCCATGTTTCATCTGGCAAAGGGGTTTGATATATCCGCAGCAAAGCTTGTATCCATGTTGATGAAAAAAATGGAACTTTGCCAACAGAAAGAGCTTTTATTGGCAGCTGACAGCAAAAAAGCAAACTGGCATGCAAACTAGCCGGCGTTTACTCTTTAACTATTTTGCTACTGGAAAAATCCGGCGTGTTTTTGAAGGTTGCGTATTTGAAGATGGCCCTTTGCAAAACACTTAGCATGGAAAAATCCGTGCTGCCATTGAATTTTGCGTTTGATGCCTGCAAATGGCCCGAAACAAAGGTTTCCTGCAAAGAGAATAGGCTGGCGAATTCCGAATTCATTATGTATAAATTGCCGTGGAAATCGCTCGCTTCAAGCGAAAATTTGCTGCTGGCCTTAATTTCGCTGAAATAATTGTTTTTTGCCCACACAGCCATATTCGCAAAAACCGCCTTGCCCTTAAAGACGCTTTTGCTGAAATTCATCATGCCAAAAACCGAGCTATTTTGAAAATCAACTTCTTTTTCAAACTCGCTTGCCAAGAAAATCACGTTGCCGTTAAAGCGAATGTTTTCCGCTTTAACATTGTCCTTGAAAACGCATTTTTCAAAATACACATTGCCGTTTACCTGGGTTTCGGAAGCTGCGGAGTTTATCGGGAAACTGTTTCCAGCTTTGCTGAAATTCAAATCGCCTTCTATAACAGCGTTTTTGATTTGAATGGATTTGCCGGCAAAGAGGCTTTTTGCTATTTCGTCTGCTTTGACGACCGTCTGCTTTGGCGGGGTTTGGGCGCTACAGGCAACTACCATTGCCAAAATCACTGCGGTTAAAATTCGTTCCATTTTGTTTTCCTTCTGGGCAATCACAGAGGATTGCCCTTACGTTGTTTTTTTACGGGGACATTTCCTGATCTGTATTCATCTACTTTTTTTGCCAAGACTCCGCTCTTTTTGCTCTGCGATACCAAGGTTTTGATTTCTTCCGGTGTGTAGGCGTTGGGGCTGCCGCCTATTTCTTGAACTGATTTTGCGGTTGCTCTGGGAATTTTGCCGCTTGCGTCTTTTGACAGCGCTTTTGACAAAGATGCCGGTTTGTTTTTCATAACGCCGCTTGCGAACTCCAAAGGCTTGCCACCCTCAGCTCCTATGAAGTAAAAATTGTTGTCTTCGTTGCTTTCATCAATTGCGCCATGAGCGTCTGCGTAAATAACCAGAAAGTATTTTCCGGTAATTTCCGGCATTTTATAAGGTATATAAAAACCGTCCGAGCCAAATACATCTTCGCCGGCTTTTTTGCCCGGCAAAACATTCATATAGTTCCAGATTCCGCCAATCAGCGCTTCGCTCTTGGCATATTCTCCATATTCTCCGGGTTTGCCATATTCATTTGTATAATAGTCTTCAAAAATAATATCAAAGTCATTAGCGTTAAAAGCGTTGTAATACATATAAATCACAGTCCATCTTTGGCTTGCTAAAATTGTTTCCTTTCCGGAATTATAGACCTCATAGGTAAACGCTCTTGCCCTAGGCGAGCTTGTTTCTGGGTCTTGAAAATCTTCTGCGAAAGAAGCCAGCAAATCATAGCCTGTTAGCAATTGTTGTTCTTTTACCTCGTCTTTAACTTCAATTGGCGGGTTTTGGGCGACAAAAGCCGCAAAGATGAAATTTTTCAAAAAGAAATCATAATCAACCCAAATGCTGCCTCTGTCGCCCCAGCTATCACCCCATGAATTGCGTACTCTGAACGCATATTTGCTGTCATCGTAGCCAACAAGTACCATAGCGTGATAGGCATGTTGCATATCCGGTTCATTGTATGTGTCTGTGCTTATGGAGGAGGAGTTGTTCCAGCGCATAAATCTGTCGCCAAGTTTCGCGCCTATTAGAATTGGCCTGCCTTGTGCCAAGTAAGTTTTAAAATTATCCAAAGTTACTCCGTTTGAGCCACTGCCACCTTGCAAAGCGTAATTGTAGGCGATTTTGCGGTAATTGGCAAGTTTGTTGTTTGCGTTGCCGGTCGAAGTACCTGAGCAATTTCCCATATTGCTGTATGGAACCGAGCTTAGGCTGGCGGCTCCTTTTGATATTAGAGCGTCTAGCGCAGGTTCAAAATTTGTTCCATTGCAGTTTGTGCTTTTTTTGGATTTGTCTATGACAAACCACAAGTCTTTTGGGCTTGTTTGGTTTGCGGCTTTTGACAAGTCGGAGCTGTTCCAGCCTTTCTCTATAGCGTTTAAAGCTGTTTTCATGTTATAGCCGGTGGCCCATGCCACGCAAGTCCCATACGATGCCTGGTTGCCTACAGGCGGAAATTTGCTTTCCAGAGAAACTGCGCTAGGCAAGCTTCCGGGCATGGAACTGGCAACTGCGATGTCTTGTGGTATGTTGTTCAGGTTTTCTTTGTCTGCCAACCAACCGGTAGAGGACAAAATGCCGGATTCAGTCAGAAAATCCAAAAAACTGTGTTCGCCGCAAGAAACGAGAAGCAGCGAGAGAGAAAGCGGGATAAACATAAATTTACGATTTTGCATAGGGGGTAATATAGAAAAATAAATGCAGATTTGAATAAATGTCATTTTAAATCGTTGAATTATTGAATCGTCAAATCGTTGAATCGTAGGGGCAAGGCGAGCCTTGCCCTAAAACGTTGTTTGGTATCTTTGCAACGTTGCAACAATCCGTTCTGGGAATGCGAAACACGATTTCTGGGTAATGCGAAGCGTCGTTTCTGGGCAATGTGAAACACGATTTCTGGGCAATGCACGCATTGCCCCTACGGGTAAATCGGCGTTTGTATTTGTTATTTTGCAATAAAATCTATGTTTCACGTGAAACATTTAGAAAAACTTTGCGAAATTCGCAAATATCAATGGAGCCGTTGCCGTCGGCAACGGCGACACCCCGGCAGTCCGCTTTGCGGACTGCCACCCCTCTGACCCGTTGCATATTACTGATGCGGCAGAGGGGAATTTGTATATAACTGTGTGGAAAATTCAACGATGATGTGAGGAACAATTCCCCTCTTAGTAATTGTGCGGCGCAGAGTACTAGAGGGGTGGCAGCCTGCTATGCAGGCTGCCGGGGTGTCCTATGTTGCAAAGTAACTCCGCAAAAAAGAGGAGTGTCTCCGATATTACATCCCCGTGATGAAATTTTTATAATTGCGAATAATATTTTTTCTAAATTACTTCAATGCCCAAAAACAACATTTCAAGCCAGTCCATATCTTTACAAAAGAAGAATTCTTTTGATGCCCGCTCCTTGCCTCGGAATTTTTATTTGAAGAGATGGTCGAAGGATTTAAGAAAAGCTGGATATTTACATGAGGTTGTTTTTTGGAATAGATTAAAAAAGAAACAGATGTGTGGGTTGGATTTTCATAGGCAACAAATAATAGGTAATTTCATTGTTGATTTTTTCTGTCCGAAAATAGGATTAGTAATAGAATTGGATGGCAGTTCGCATTATTATAAAAAGGCTTATGATAAAATGAGGGAAGATTATTTGAAGTCCTTGGGATTGACTATAATAAGGTTTTCCGCAAAAGACGTTTTGCAAAATTTGAAAAAAATTCTACAAAAATTAGAAAAGTTTATTGAAGAGAAATACGGAATTTGCGCAAAGAAATGCCGTCGTTGAATAATTCCACACAGTTATATGCAAATTCCCCTCTGCCGCATCGTAATGTGCAACGAGCCAGAGGGGTGCCCGAAGGGCGGGGTGTCGCCGTTGCCAACAGCAACGGCTCCATTGATATTTGCGAATTTCGCAAAGTTTTTTAGAAAAAATTCCCTCTTAAAATAAGGTTTCACGTGAAACAACAGCAAAAATGGCGAAAAAACGCCGTTTAGGTATCTTCTAAGGGAGGTGTAATATCGGAGGCACTCCTCTTTTTTGCGGAGACACTTTGCAACATAGGACACCCCGTCAGCCTGCATAGCAGGCTGACACCCCTCTAGTACTCTGCGCCGCACAATTGCTAAGAGGGGAATTGTTCCTCGCATCGTCGTTGAATTTTCCACACAGTTATATACAAATTCCCCTCTGCCGCATCGTAATATGCGACGAACCAGAAGGGTGTCAGTCCGCAAAGCGGACTGACGGGGTGTCGCCGTTGCCGACGGCAACGGCTCCATTAATATTTGCAAAATTATACCACGTTAATTATAACCCGTTCCAGCCACACTTGTCTTT
>JGI24696J40584_12961549_pt1 | contig 20432 bp, 6 predicted proteins | sample TergutCo191P4_FD_40584 | JGI IMG/M metagenome (IMG submission 40584)
AAACACAAATTCTATTATTATTATTAGAGACGATGAAAGATTGTCTAACTCTGTACTCTTTCTCAGTGATGACGACAAAGTGGCTATTGGGCATTTGAACCCACAGGCAAAGTTAGATGTAAGTGGGTCATTTAAGGCGAAAAGTGCAAATGTTGTAGGAACTTTAACTGCCAATAGTGCAACTATTACCGACGCTTTAACTGCAAATAACGCAACAATTACCGGCGCTTTATCTGCAAATAGCGCAACAATTACCGACGCTTTAACTGCCAATAGTGCAACTATTACCGGCGCTTTATCTGCAAATAGTGCAACTATTACCGGCGCTTTATCTGCCAATATTTTGAAAGCGTCAAGCGCAGAGATTAAAGGCAAAATAAAAACGCAAGAAGTAGAAGTAACTTTATCCGGCTGGCCCGATTTTGTGTTTGAAGATAACTACCCTTTAATGAGCTTGCCGGAAACGGAACAGTTTATAAAAGCCAACAAACACTTGCCCAACGTGCCCTCTGCCGCAGCAGTGGAAGCCAACGGCGTGAATTTGGGCGAAATGAATGCCATTCTTATACAAAAAGTAGAAGAATTAACGTTATACATTCTTGATTTACAAAAACAAATTAACGAACTTAAAACGAAATAATCCTATGAAAAATAAATTAAAAGTTATACCCCTTCTGCTTTCTGCCTTCTGCTTTCTGCTTTCTGCCGTAAACGCCCAAATAGAAAAAAAAGAACTGAAACTTACGCCGGAAATGAAAAAAATAGTGCTTACGGAGATTCAAGACCTGTCTGAAAAAGATTACGCCGAATATGGCATAACAGACCGTTCGCAATTGATGAATTTGCATCTGGGAGAACCTATTCCCAAGTATAGAATTGTAAATAAAAAGTTACAAGACATAGACATTTCTAATGTGTTCCATCGTCTGTCTGAGGGTGAGTCTATTTCATTAAGATTCCAAAACGATTGGACTGTGCCTGTGATGTCTGATGAATCGCCTCTTTTATTTAGAAACATGAGGTTTGCAGATTCTGAAGGAAACAATTTTGGAGGAAACTATATACTTAGCGGAACTAAAAATATAATAGAGCATTTCCATAATTATGAATATAAAGATTCTATAATAGGTTCTGTAACAATAACTTCTTCAACTCTTGGAATGGATGATCTTCTTATTATTCGGAAAGAGAATCAAGATGTTTTTGTACAAGTATATGACGATGCAACGGGTGAATATTTTAAGAACGAATATCGTTTTAGCGAACTTCTTAACCTTTTAAAAGATTTACACTTGCGTGCAAAAGAAGCACGAAGGAGATATTATGATAAAATTGCCAATAAAAGTGAACTAAAAATAACACCGGAAATAACAAGAATGCTGATTAATCAAGCCTATTCGTTTCTAAAAAACAGGCCTGACGAGAGTCTTTCTGACTGGGGCATAAAAGACAGTTCACAGTTGGAACATTTACATCTGGGAAAGCCTATCTCATTGTATAGAATTGTAGATGAAAATTTGACATTTTTAGGTTACTGGGAAGTACCAGTGATGAGTGACGGCAAGCCTCTTTATTTTACAACGGTTTATCTTGAAGATGATGACCAATACCAATGGGGAGGTGCCAGCGGTGCTGAAATGGCAGAAATTATCCACAATTATGAATATAAAGATTTTATAACTGGATTCTTAGAAGTAATAAGTATAGGTATACGAGGATCTGGTTATCTTATTATTCGGAAAGATAATCAAGATACCTTTGTTCAAATGTATGACTATACAAAGGGCGAATATTTAAAGAATGAGTATAGTTTCCAAGAAGTTCTTAACCTTTTAAAAAAGTAACAGTATGAAAAAATATATATTATTACTCTTTTTGGGAATTACCGGTACTTTACATGCTCAGAAGATAGAGTTAGCAGTACCTGAAATTAGCGTTTATTCGAACTTTTTTTCGATCCGACTCAACTGGTGTGCTCCTGCCTGTGCAGAATGTGTGCTCAAATATCATAATATAAATATAGATCAATGCGATATAATGAACTACATTCGGATAAACTTCGGTATGTATGGCGGTAGCGCTTCTAACATTTTAGGATGTTGTAGTGTTGACCCACCAATTGGATCACACCCTTGCGATGAGAAAGTGCCCTTGGGGTTTTACAATGAACCGGTCAGTATTAAAAATATTATAAAGCATTTTAGCAATGGCACACTTTCTGGTCCAACAGCCAATGGTGCATTTTCTATTAAAGATATTACCTATTTTATCACCCATAATCAACTCCTACTTGCTCAATGGGAATGGACAGGGACGGATAAAGCACACGTTGTGGTTATTTACGGAATAGATGGGGATATAATTTGGTATATGGATCCGGATGGGGGGAAAAAGCTCCCTTTATCCTATAATAAGTTCGTATCAAATGGAAACCGCAAGTGGGCAGGCACTCTTCTTTGTTGTCCGGCAACACGAGAACATCCTTGTCATTGCTATAACAACCAATATGATCCGGACCTTGATGAAGAAGGTATTGATTGCGGTGGGGAGTGTCCGAAATGCAGTACTCCTCCTCTTAATCATTGCTATAACGGCATACCAGATGCAGATGAAACAGGTGTTGATTGCGGTGGTGCGGATTGTCCGGAATGCACTCTTTGTAACAACTGCACGTTAGACCCGGGCGAACTGGAAATGGATTGCGGAGGAACCTGTCCGCCTTGTAAGTACATTGGAAATGTAACGGATGAAAGAATTATAACAAATACAGCTCAGCTTCTTTGGGAAATGAAGGCTTTTAACAAAATAACCGCATGCTGTGCTACAACAGTGGCATCAGGAAAAGAAGTAAGTTTTATTACGGAACCAACGGGTTCAATTGTTTTACTTCCAGGTTTTAAAGCTGAAGAAGGTTCTACTTTTCGTACGCAAATGAAAGACCTTTCCAAAGATAAAAGACGTTGTGGAGGTATTTGCCATGACTATACTTTGCCCACTGCTCTCACAAAACCTTCTGATGATCTATATATCTCTAATTTATATATCTCTAATCTACTTTACGCTGTACAATTTAATTACAATATTTATAATAGTGGGGGGGAGATCATATTTTATAATTTTAAGACAATAGAAAGTGATGGTGACTTTTATTTATGGGATTGTCTACACGGTGTATATGATGGAGTTAGTGCACCAACAGGTAGAAAAGACTTCAAGCTTGAATATTTCGTATACTATTGCAATGGTACTAAGTTGCATAAGGAACATAATTTTCATGTTAATTATGTTTATGAAAAATCATTACCTGAACCCCCTGATGCCCCCGAAACCCCACCTCAATTCTCCCCTCCCCATCCTGATAACACGCCAGATCTATCTGCCACCACACCTCCCCATTTTAGCATTATCCCCAACCCTAACCCAGGCACTTTCCAGTTAGAAACCAACTTCCCCTTATTCAACATCGGCAACCTCAAAATTACCAATATGATAGGCGTTACCGTTTTCGAAACGCAACAACTCTCCTCAGCCACCCTGCAATTGCCTAACTCCCCTGCCGGGCACTATTTTGTGGTTATGATTTTAAAGGATGGTACCATGTTAACACAAAAGATGATGATTCAACAGTAATTTGAAACCGATCACCGTTTGAAAGAAACTCAAATAAAAAAACTTGGGCGGGGTTGCGGCTTCGCCCGTATTTTATATCGTATCTTTTTTATTCTATTTTTGCGCCCTTTTTGAAGAGATTAATCATTTATCAATCAAAATAAAAACCTTATGAAAAAAATCTTATTCTTACTTGGTGTGCTTTGTGCACCATTCTTGGCGTTTGCCGGTGAGGCAGACATTAAACTGCCTGATTTCAAATCAGTTATGTTTTTTAACGATGCCATCTCTGGCTGGTCGCTCTTAATTTGGGGCTCCATTATTGTATTTCTCGGATTGTTGTTTGGTTTGTATCAAGCCATTAACATCAAAAAGTATCCGGTGCACAGGTCAATGGCAAACATCTCCGCCACCATTTACGAAACTTGCAAAACCTACTTGTTGCAACAAGGAAAATTCTTGCTGATTTTGTTTGCTATTATCGGCGCAGCGATCATCTTTTATTTCGGATTTTTGAGTGGCAAAGGCGCCGGCGATGTATGTAAGATATTGATATGGACGGTACTCGGTATTTCAGGCTCATACGCAGTAGCATGGTTTGGAATTAGAATCAACACGTTTGCCAACAGTCGCACCTCGTTCGCTTCCTTAAAAGGAAAACCTTGGAATGTGGTTTCTATTCCGCTCCAATCGGGCATGAGTGTGGGCTTGCTGCTCATCACCATAGAATTGGTACTGATGTTAGTGATTCTTCTTTTTGTGGATTCCGCCAGTGCAGGCGCCTGCCTAATAGGCTTTGCCATTGGGGAATCGTTAGGTGCAAGCGCACTTCGTATTGCAGGTGGTATTTTCACTAAAATTGCAGATATCGGCTCCGACTTAATGAAAGTGATCTTCAAAATTGGCGAAGATGACCCAAGAAATCCGGGCGTAATTGCCGACTGTACCGGCGACAATGCCGGCGACAGCGTTGGACCCACCGCCGATGGCTTTGAAACCTACGGCGTAACCGGTGTAGCGCTCATCTCCTTCCTCGTGCTTTGTATGCCGTTTTGCCCGCAAATTCAAGCGCTGTTAATTGTTTGGATTTTTGTGATGCGTATCCTCATGGTCTTCACCTCTGTTTTTTCATACAAAATCAACCAAGCCATCTCCGTAGCCAAATATAAAAATGCAGACAATTTTAACTTTGAAACGCCTTTAACCTCTTTGGTTTGGATTACCTCCATCGTTTCTATTATCGTTACTTACATTATTAGTTATATATTACTAAATAATAACTCTCAAGTTGCCAATTATAATCCTGACCTTTGGTGGAAACTTTCTACCATTATCAGTTTGGGCACGCTGGCGGCAGCCATCATTCCTGAATTTACCAAAATATTCACCAGCTCACGTTCCAAACACGTGCAGGAAGTAGTAACGGCATCGCGCGAGGGCGGGGCTTCATTAAACATCCTGTCGGGTATGGTTGCCGGTAACTTTAGCGCGTTCTGGAAAGGCATTGTGATGGTGGGCTTGATGGTGTGCGCCTTTATGGTTTCTTCAACTGGATTGGAAGTGTTTGGCGAGTACTCCTCCATCTTTGCCTTCGGCTTGGTAGCTTTCGGATTCTTGGGAATGGGTCCCGTAACCATTGCAGTGGATAGCTATGGACCGGTAACCGACAACGCCCAATCGGTGTTTGAACTTTCGCAAATTGAAAGAATAAACGGCATTGAGGCAGAAATTGAAAACGATTTCGGCTTCAAACCCGATTTTGAAAAAGGCAAATATTTCTTAGAAGCAAACGACGGCGCAGGAAACACATTCAAAGCTACTGCAAAACCGGTGTTGATTGGAACGGCAGTTGTAGGCGCCACCACGATGATTTTTGCCATTATCTTAATGTTGAAAAATTTGGGCTTGCTACAATTGAGTTTGACCGATGCTCCCGTAATTCTCGGATTCATCACCGGCGGTGCAGTGATCTACTGGTTTAGCGGCGCCTCCATGCAAGCGGTTACGGCAGGTGCATACCGCGCTGTGGAATTTATTAAAAGAAATTTAAACTTGAATAAACAGGAAGCTGATATTAACGACTCGAAAACGGTAGTGAAGATTTGCACCCAGTATGCCCAACAGGGAATGTGGAATATCTTCATTGTGATCTTCTCACTCACATTATCCTTTGCATTCTTCGATCCCAACTTCTTTGTATCCTATCTCATATCAATTGCTGTATTCGGATTGTTTCAGGCAATGTACATGGCAAATGCCGGCGGTGCGTGGGACAACGCCAAGAAAGTGGTGGAAGTTGACTTGAAAGAGAAGAACACAGAACTGCACGCCGCCTCTGTTGTGGGCGACACTGTGGGAGACCCCTATAAAGATACTACCTCCGTGGCAATGAACCCCATTATTAAATTCTCTACCTTATTCGGATTGCTCGCAGTGGAAATTGCCATCACGATGAAGTTGGAAGCGCTGCATGAAGGAACCTTTGATTTTACACCATTTATTGGTGCCGGATTCTTGATTGTAGGGCTTATTTTTGTATATCGTTCTTTCTTTGCCATGCGAATAAAAAAATAAAATGTAGAAAATAAAATTCATCAATTTTAGAGGATTTATTGTCCCATCATTGGAAAAAATGGTGGGACAATTTTTAATATACATGTTGAGAAATCAAAGAAAGTCTAATTTTTGAAAAAAACGACAATTCTTAAGAAAAAAAGATTGTTGAAAAAAAAAAAACATATTAATAGTTCGTATTAAAAAATAATTATTTTTGCAACTCATTGGTTAATATGAAAAGTAATATCTATAAAAATAAAAAAACTCGTAAAAAAACCAGACAAGTGGTGGATAAATGTTTGATACATCGCTTGTTAAACTTACAAAAAAAATAATTAATTAATAAAAATAGTAACAATTAAATTTTTAAACGATGAAAAAATTTACCATTTTTCTTCTAACATTCCTACTTTTTGTGGGATTTATTAATGTTTTTGCAACTTCATCAAAGACTGGATTTGGAGTAAAAATTCCTCTCCAATCGGGTGATTGCTGGACAGAATCAGGAGACATTACAGCGGTGGAACTGTTGACAGTAACTGTTTCAGGACCTACTGTAATACAAAAACTTCCGACTGTATCGCCTGTATTTAAAGCGCATGTAGGCACTTCAGATCCAGCAGATTTTACTTATGAATGGTACTTGAATGGAATTCTGGACCCTTCTGAAACAAGTGAAACCTATACTTTAACTGACCCTAACGTGCTTGGGAATGTTGGTGATTATGAGATAGCCGTAAAAGCTATTGAAATTGCTTCGCCTTTCGATGAAGGGATGAGTAACGCCTATCACTTTAAAGTAGAATGCTACACAGCTACCGTAACTATTGTTGGTCCCACTGAAGCTTGTATTGGCGACAGGGTTACCCTTACTGCTATAGTACAAACAGAAGCTACAGAATATACCCTCCAATGGAAAGAGGATGGTAATTATTTCGTGCCGAGTGAAACCGGACAAACTTATTCATTTATAGTTACCGGGGACATAGACATGACAGAATTTCAAGTAGAAGTTTCTCCTTGTGGATGTGTATCTGTAAGCTCTCCCGTACATTATTTCCAATTACTTCCCAAAACAATTGTTATGATTCCCGACTATACTATGTGTGAAGGTGGTGCAGTAACAGTTGAAGCCAACATAGTGAACTTTACCCAAGGTAATGTGTATCGCTATATTTGGTATGATGATACCCCAGACCCTATTGATACTACCTATATAAATAGTAGAGTGTTTGATGCTGAAGGTACATATTATGTAAGTGCAGAAATGTTGAACAGTGCATGCTCTTCCGATTTGGTAGCATTTGAAATTACAACACAAGGTGTTTTAGAGGAAGTTGAAATAATTCTGCCTACTTCGCTATATACTTGTACAGAAACTCCGGTTTACTTTAAATTAGGAGATGATCCTAACGTAGAAAATTTTGGAGCGCCTACTATTTCATGGTGGGTGGATGGCATAGAACTTCCGGGAGAAGGTTTAACCTATATTAATATCCCATTCTATACCGCAGGAACGCACTACGTATATGCTCGTTTGGTTTATCCGGGCAATAACTGTGAATATATAACCGATGCGGTTTCAATAACAGTACGCAAAATTAACGGTGTTACGGTTGCAGGACCCAATACGGTTTGTGACGATATTACCCCAACCTATTTATTGGCAGTAGTTGATCCGGTAGATGCATTGGTTACCTATCAATGGTACGGTACCCACGAAGGAGTACCATACATACTTGGAACAATGGATACGCAAAAATTGGAAAGTACTCCAAGTCCGTATCCCTACATTTACATGGTTAAAGTTACTGATGAGCAGGCAGGTTGTGTAGCACAATCAGAATTACATTATGTTACTGTAGAACAATTTGTTAACGTTGGCATTACTGCCGACAAAACTCAAATTTGTTCAGGTGAAACCGTTATGCTAACTGCCAATGTGTCGCACGATAATAATATGATTTATAGATGGTTGGAAAATAGTCAAGACTCAATCGGCAACGCCCCTGTGCTTTATGTAAACCCAATAAAAACGACAACTTATACATTCTCAGCACAACAAATCGGCTCGGATTGTATGGCTATTTCTAATGAAGTAACTGTAAACGTTATCGTTGTACCGGAGATTACAATTGTTGCTATTGATTCAACTATTTGTAAAGGTTCACAATTAACATTTGAGTTAACTAACAAAGACACAGTTGTTTACGAATGGTTTATAAATAGTATAAAAATTCAGGGCGCAGAATTGAAAACACTTACTTATCTATTCGATCAAGTAGGTGTATTTCACATACAGGTTTCTGTTGCTGGATGTGCTTCAGGACTAACAAACGTTGGAACCATTACTGTGAAAGAAACTCCTTCTGTATATATCGCAGGACCTACTTTTGTATGTGATGCTGCGAATAATGCAACAAAATTAGTGGCTATAGTAACTCCAACTGGAGCAGTAGTAACCTATCAATGGTATGTAACCCATAATGGAGTACAAACAAAACTTGGAACTGACACTACAGAAACGGTAGCAAGTACACCAAGCCCCAATCCATATATATATATTGTAGAGATTACGGATACCGAATCTAATTGTGTTATTCAATCACTTGCACATGTGGTATATGTAGAGCAACTTGCAAGAATTGGTGTCTCAGCTGACAAAACTAACGTTTGCGCAGGTGAAACAGTGATGTTAGTTGCCAATGTATCGAATGATCCGAATATGAATTACCAATGGTTTATTGGAGGCGATTCTATTAAGGGCGCTACGGCACCGATACTTTATGTAAATCCTGATACCACATCGGTTTATAAATTCACAGCAGAACAAATTGGATCAGGCTGTTTGATTACTTCCAATGAAGTAAAAATAAATGTAGCCCCAATGGCGCAATATGGATTAGACACTGTTTTGATGGTTCCTGAAAATGGAGAAATTTGTGATGGCGGTCAAGTTACATTAACGGCAGTTCCAGATAATGAGAACGAAGACTACTACTATATTTGGTATGTAAACGGTCAACAAATTTGGGGAGAAAACTTAGCTACTGTTTTGGTTTCTCCGCTTACGGTAGATCAAGACGAAACGAAATATGTTTATAATGTTGTTGCAATTCCTGTTGGTATTGCATGTACTATTGCACCCAATGCAGATTTGGCGAAAACAGTAACTGTAAGACGTAACCCTGTAATTGAACTCTTTGGACAACACCATGTTTGTGATATATATTCCAACTCTTCTGGTTCAAATATACAGTTCCCCAACGTACATATTTCAGCTAGATTAGATGGATCTAATGAATACTTACCTGCAGTTGGATCTCCGGAATATTTCACTTGGTATTGGAATACAACACCAATCATCACTTTAGATGACCCAGACTTGTCCTTAGAACCGCAGAACTATAATAAATATCATGCTACACAATCTGAACCTCATTTATTCAAATTAGAATACTCTTCTCCATACGGATGTTATGCCGTGTCTGATATATTTGAAGTGTATGTTCACCCGCAACCCGTTGTGAATATCACTTCTACTGAAGACTCAATCTGTCAGGGTGGAAGTGTAACATTACATGCCAATTTGAATGACTATAATGAAACCAATTATGTATATCAATGGTTTCAAATTGATCATATAAATGCGGTGCCTTACTTAATTCCGGGCGCAACACAACCCTACTTTACAACACCGGCTATGGAAAAATCGTACTTGGAACTATTCTCAAGTAATACAGATGATATTGTAATAGCTACCTACTGGGTTCAAGTAAAACAAGTTACCACTCATGTTACCACTAATGATACGTTGACATGTTTTGTTCATGAGAAGTATGAATTGAAAGTTTTCCCGAAACCTGTAATAGATTCTATTACAATTGATAAAACCAATATTTGCTCAGGTGGTCAAGTAACCCTTACCGCATATCCAAAAGAAAATAACTTAGGAGTTAATCCGGTTTATATTTGGGAAATAAACGGTGTTGAACAACCGGATATTCATGGTCCCTCTTTCACCCATTCTCCAATAGCCATTGATGGCGATGTAACGGTTTATACTTATAATGTAAAAGTTCGTTATGAAAATTCAGGATGTGAATCCAAAATTGATAATGATCTTGCCGTATCAGTTACCGTATATGGTAATCCTGTTGTAGTTATTTCAGGGGATGCCAATATTTGCGAAACGGAATATGTATTTTTGAAAGCTTCAGTAGATGGAGAGTCTCTTCCTGTAGGTAACGCATCATTCACTTGGTACGAATCAGGTGAAGAACGTACAATCCTTCCTTCAGAACAATTCTATTCCGAGTACTGGCCGCCAAGATTTGAACCTTATGTATTCACCGTTAAAGTAACACGCGGAGACGGCTGTACCACACTCAGCGAACCATTCTATGTTTGGGTTCATGAAGTGCCGGTTGTAAATATTGCTGCTTCCGAAGAAACAGTTTGTGAAGGCGGTTGTGTAACCCTTACGGCAAACTTGAATAATTACAATACCGAGAACATTATTATCCAATGGAATAAATGGATATTTGATGAATATACACTTAACATTGGAGGTCAACCCGTAACATTTGTTGATTCTTTCCAAGTTGTTATTCCGGGCGCTACAGGACAAACCTATCAAGTTTGTGGATTAACCGAAGATACTAAATACGAAGTAACGGTAACTCAAACGCATTCGCTGTGCAGTGCTTCAAGCATTCAATGGATTAAAGTTACTCCTGTTCCAGTTGTTGTTCCCGATGCATTGGTGATAGACACCATTTGCAATGGCGAACAAGTAACACTTCATGTTTTTACTACGATTGCTGACGTAATTGTTACTGACGTAACTTACAAATGGTTTGAAAATGGTGTGATCATTGAAGGCGCTACGCAAGACACGTATATCCATACTTCTAACACAGCAGGAACCTATATCTATACCGTTCAGGCTATCGTTCCCATTTCCGGATGTATTTCTACCATAGACACAATAGGAATGATTGTTGTAAAAGACGCTCCTTCTGTTTATATTCAAGGAACCCCTATCGTATGCGATACGGAAAACTCAACCTATTTAACCGCTATAGTAGATCCTTCCAATGCTCCTGTTAAATATCAATGGTATATGACCCATAATGGAACAGATACCCTTCTCGGAACTGATCCGGTTCAAGAAATAGTTGCTATAGCAAGTCCATATCAATATATTTATATTGTAACAATTACCGACACCGTGTCAAATTGTACAGTACAATCTCTTGCTTATACAGTTCTTGTAGAACAATTCCCAGTAATTGGAATAACAGCTGATAAAACTAAGGTTTGCGTCGGTGAAACTGTTACATTAATCGCTAATGTTCCCGAAGATAATAATATGATTTACCAATGGTTTGCAGGTCAAGATTCTATTGTCGGCGCAACAGGACCTATCTATTATGCAAATCCTGATACAACGACTGTTTATTCATTCACTGCAATGCAAATCGGGTCAGACTGCAAGGCAACCTCCAATATAGTAAAGGTAACTGTAATAGATACATTGAAACTTTTAGTTGTACCTGTTTTGGATACTATTTGTGAAGGCAATCAAGTAACATTTACTGTTACACCTCTTGAGAATGTAACTTATACATGGTATGTAAATGGTACAGTAGTAGCAGGTGCAGAATTGGATACGTTTACTTACATCTTTACACAACATGGAACATTTGAAGTGAAAGTTTCTGCTACCTCAAATGTTGGCGGATGTACTTCCGCAATAGTATGGGCAGGAACCATTGTTGTAAAAGACGCTCCTTCTGTTTATATTCAAGGAACTCCTATCGTATGCGATACGGATAACTCAACCTATTTAACCGCTATAGTAGATCCTTCCAATGCTCCTGTTAAATATCAATGGTATATGACTCATAATGGAAAAGATACCCTTCTCGGAACTGATCAGGTTCAAGAAATAGTTGCTACAGCAAGTCCATATCAATATGTTTATATTGTTACAATTACCGACACTGTGTCAAATTGTACAGTACAATCTCTTGCTTATACAGTTCTTGTAGAACAATTCCCAGTAATTGGAATAACGGCTGACAAAACTGAGGTTTGTGCAGGTGAAACAGTTACATTAACCGCTAATGTTCCCGAAGATAACAATATGATTTACCAATGGTATCTCGGTGGAGATGCTATTGACAGCGCAACAGGACCTGTTTATTATGCAAATCCTGACACAACTACAGTTTATACATTCACTGCAAAACAAATCGGGTCAGAATGTGAAGCTACTTCCAACATAGTAAAGGTAACTGTAATAGCTGCACCTACGCTCACAATTACCCCTGTAATGGATACCATTTGTCAAGGCGAACAGAAAACCTTTGTAGCAACCGCCACTGCTACCGAAGCTATAACTTATACATGGTATATCAACGGTATAGTAGTTCCGGGCGCTGATTTAGCTACATTTACCCACATATTTGATCACTTTGGTATTTTTGAAGTTAAAGTTTCAGCAACTTCTAATATAGCAGGATGTACTTCCGAAATAAAAGAAGCAGGAACTATTACTGTAAAAGCTGCTCCGTCAGTTGAAATAGCAGGTCCAACAGCAATATGTAATGCTGCCGACCCAACATTTTTATATGCCATAGTAACCCCAACAGGTGCTACTGTAACGTACCAATGGTATGAATATCATAATGGAATTACAGTTACAAAAGGCACCTTTGCTACACAAATAGTGAACACTGTAGGAAGCCCATATCCGTACATTTATACGGTTGAAATTACAGATATAGAATCAGGTTGTGTGATAAAATCCATACCTCATATAGTTTATATTGGTCAATTTAATAATATAGGCATCACTGCTGACAAGACTGAAATTTGCGCAGGCGAAACTGTAATGTTATCTGCCTATATTTCTGAGTCAACGAATATGGTTTATCAATGGAAAGCGAATAGTGTAGCAATACAGGGCGCTAATGCACCGATATACTATGCTAACCCAACACAAACGACTACTTATACTTTCGAGGCTAAACAAAAAGATTCAGACTGTATCATTTATTCTAATTCAGTAACTGTAACCGTAATAGAGGTGCCAGTTATCACAATTGAGCCTGTATTCGACACCATTTGCCAAGGCGAACAAGTAGCCTTTGTAACCACAATCACTCCTGCTATTCCGGTTACCTACACATGGTATGTAGGAGATCAGGTAATTACAGGTGCAGATTTGTCATCTTTAACTTACATATTCGACCACTACGGTATATTTAATGTAAAAGTATCTGCAACAACACAAGATGCAGGCTGTACAACAGCTATAGTAGATGCCGGAACAATCACAGTTAAAGCTGCTCCAACAGTATCTATTTCAGGACCAACTGCAGTATGTAATACTACTACACCTGTTTTCTTGTATGCTGATGTTGCTCCAATCACCGCTACCGTTACATATCAATGGTATTTGAATGGAGGACTTCTTATAGGTGCAACAGGTGCTACACAAGCCATTATTAACACCCCCAGTGATATTCCGTGGAACTATAAAGTTCAAATCACCGATACAGAATCAGGTTGTGTAGTAGTTTCTGAAGTTCACCAAGTTACTGTTACTTCCTATAGCAACATTTCTATAGGCGCTGATGAAACGGAAGTATGTTTAGGTACATCAGTAACCATAACTGCCGATATGGAAGAATATATCAATTGGCTCTACCAATGGTATCACAATGGCGAAGAAATAGAAGGAGAAACCCACCTCGTTTTGGTAACAGATCCAACAACAGGTTCTCATAACTATTCATTCATTGCTACTCAAATCGGTACAGGATGTGAAGCCAACTCAAATACAGTTAATATTATTGTGAAACCTATTCCGGAACAACCGGTACTCACAATTTCTGACGATAAGATTTGCAGCGGAGACCCTGTAACCATTAGCGGTGATGTTTCCGGATCTTATGATTGGTATAAAAACGGAATGGTATTTGCAACCGGAGCCGACCAAATCATTACAGACCAACCCACTGCCAATAACATACTAACCAATTATGTTTATAAAGCTACAGTTACCGTAAACGGATGTACTTCAGAACTTTCTGAGCCTGTTACCGTAACAGTTCACCCAGCAATCAATGTAACGATTGCAGGTGCGCATGAAGTTTGTGAACAGGCATTGGAAGGTGAACAATTAGCATTGCACGCATTGCACACTACACTCAGCGGCGTTTCTTACGAGTACAAATGGTATTATTATCAAGGAAACAATCCTGCCGTAGAATTCTATGCTAATACTAACAATCCATACGCTCTTGTTCCTAATAACTTACCTTATAATGATCCAGCTGCACCTTATTGCTTTACAGTAGAAGTAACAGTTGTGGATTATGGATGTACAGCTGCTTCAGCTTGTCACCAAGTAAACATACTACAAAAACCTACAGTTACAATAGCTGTGGATTATGAAAATATCTGTCTTGGAGGCACAATCATGGCAACTGCTTATCCAACACCAACTCCAACTCCGGAAAATCCATACAACTATGTTTGGACAGTAAACGGTAACGTACTTCCGCAAAATGCCAGTATGGTTGCTGTTTCGGAATATTTGACGGTTGGTATTAACAACATTACGGTAACTATTGAACGTGCGTATGCCAGCCACTCATGCTTCGCTTCTATCACGAAGAATGTAAATGTTCTTACACCTCCGTCCTTAGCGCTTACACAAAACATAGAAGGTCTTAATTTACCGGGTATGTGTGTGGGTGGTACTGTGAACTTGTTTGCCGAGATCATTAATTTCGACGAAAACTTGGTAAATCCGTCACAATTTACATACGAGTGGAGATTGAACGGAAATCCAATTCTACCGCCCCCAACCTATAACTTTACTTCTCAAACATTGAATGTTACAGGTACTTACAACTATGATGTAAAAGCGTATATTCCTAACAGTACTTTAGGATGTAATGCAGCTTGGACTGCATTTGACCCTGTTAAAGTTGTACAACAACCTACATTGAGCATCTTCCCAAAAGATTACAATTTATATGAAGTTTGTGTAGGAGCTGTTCTCGAAATTGGCAATAATTTGGGGATGCCCGATCCTGCCATTCAAATGGGTTATCAGTATAAATGGAATGATTTGAGCGATTGGATAAACTTCACCAACCAAATTGACCCACGTACTGTTGAATTCAACACTCCGGGACAACGCACCTTCTTCTTAGAGGCTACCTTTGCAAACCCAACTTGTAAAGCTGTAACTTCAGATCCTCTAACAATCAAAATTATTGCAGATCCTGTATGGAGTGTTATCAGCATTCAACCGGATGAATATTCCAGAATATGTTTAGGCGAACTCGTTACTGTAGAAGCCGCATTCTCAGGTGGTGTTAGTGATGGATCGAACTGGGGCAGAATCCAATGGATGTACCAATTCAATAGCGAAAATTATGTAAATATTACTGGTCCTGGTGGAATAAAAACACATAAACCGGCACAGGAAGGTGACTATTATTATATGGCTACTTACATTCCTGCACATGAACTCTCAGGCTGTAATATAGATTCTGCAAAATTAGGACCTATTGTAGTAACCCCAACTCCTGCAGCATGGTTTGTGGCTAATCTTCCGGGTGGTGTAACACCGCATATTTGTGCTAATGCTCCGATATCAGAACCATTAGTATTAACTATTAAATTTGCAGGTACTCCTCCGTACAATTGTGTAGTAACCGGATCTACAGGAAATTACAAAACGATCATCAATACAGATAAAGAAATCTATGATCTAATCGTTACACCGAGACCAACTGAAACGACAACTTACACCATTGAAAGTTTGGATGATGACACTCATTGTACTACAAGTACATTCATCAAATCTAATATTACTATAGTGGTAACCAATGTGGTAATACTTAATCCTACCCTTGAAGCTTGTAGCAGTACCGCAGACTTGCAGGTGAAGATGAACTCCTTCATTAAACCGGAAGCCATTGTAACCTTCCCATGTGCAGCCCCAATGTACTTACCAATAGTTTTATCAGGCGATTTTCATATCATTTCTATACCGATTCCAGCTTGTGCAGGTTTGGGTATGCACAACATTACTGTTACGATTGATGGTTGTGATTATGCCGTTACTATCGTTAACAACTACTCAGATCAAGGCGCCAGAGAGTTGATATATAGAAGATGGGAAGGCAATGCTGAAGTATTGACCGTAAGCAACAACTATATGGATCCAGCCAACCCATACTACAACGGTGGATACCAATTCACCTCTTATCAATGGTATAAAAATGGCGTGTTGATTCCGGGTGCTACAAAGCAGTACTATCAAGATCCTGAAGGTGTAAATGGAGTTTATTCGGTACGTTTAACAGGTATTAGAGTTTCTGACGGTACGCCGTTCGAATTTAGAACTTGCGACAAGGCATTCAACCCATCACTCACATTGAAAGTGTATCCAATTCCAGCTCAAGTAGATGAACCTGTTTATGTAGAAATTGACTTAACTCCTGAAGAAATGGCAGGTGCAACTCTTGACATCTACGATGCAAAAGGTGCTCATGTTAAACACATCCAAGTGGTTAACGCAGTTACAGAAGTAACAGGCTTTAAAGCTCAAGGCGCTTACTATGGTAAGTTAACCACCGGTACTAATGAAATTAAGTCGGTTAGATTCTTAATTGTTAAATAAGTAATGTTCTAAGGCGGGCAACCTATGCGTTGCCTGCCTTTAACAAAATATAAAATAATTAGAAAAATTAAAAAATAAATACGTATGAAAAAACAACTATTATTAATCGGTCTTATTTTCGGAATGTTTACCGCTTTTTCGCAAGAGGTAACAAAAAATGACAAAAATACTGATGCAGCCGAGGTAGATACTACTGCAACTGTTGACGATTTTTATTGTCCTCACCGTATCAACCTGCACTTCGGTGCGGGTTACTCTAATGATATCTTTAAAAAAGATGTTATTAAAAATATTCAAAGAAAATTCACCTATACCGCCATGTTTGAATTAGGTTATGCTTATTTGTGGCACACAAAAGCAGCCAATATTGGTATTGGTATTGGTGTTGGAATTGGTCATACACGTCCATTAGTTCGTTTCTTTGATCATAGTACAGCAAATGTGGGCGAACCGGGGTACAATTCAGCTAATTCGGATGCTCGTTATGATCTTACTTATGATGCCAAAGATTTTAAAGAAAGACAAAAAGTGTGGGCGGTAGAAATCCCCTTAACAGTTCAGTTAGAGAGAAAATTCGGTACCGGTAAAAACGGTATTTATGCTCAACTTGGTGTAAAAGGATATTTTCCGTTTTTTTCCAAAACCGACTTCCCAGGAGGAGTATTTGATTTGTTATCTATTTATGATAAAGAATTAAATGTTTTTTATGATGATTTAGTAGTACATTTGGATGACCAAGAAATGGACGGATATACTGTTAAAAACAAAATGAGATGTTCCATTGACCTTATAGCTGATTTTGGCGGTATTTTCGGATTATCTAAAACTACAGATTTCTATGTAGGCGCTTATGCTTCTTATGGTTTCCTTAATATTGCTCCAAAAGAAAATTCTGATTTGAAAGATCTTGAAAAAATTAATGGCGTCCTAAGTCAAGTGGTTAATAAATATGTGAACCCTACAAACAATAAATGGAACCTATTTCAGGTAGGGCTTAAAATTGGTTTTCACTTCTTGCCATGTAAAGAATGCGGTACCAGCGAATATATGAAAGACCATAAGAGAAGATTTATGGATAAGATGATGGCGAAAAGAGATGAACCTATCATTGTTACCAATACCGTACAAGAATACTATTATGTTGTGCCTACTATCGCTCAAGAATTATTAGACGAAAGCGCCGATGATCCAGCAAAGAAAAAAGCACTGCAAGAACTTGCACAATCCCTATCTAACATTAAGATATTATTCAATTTGGATAGCGATATTCCAATACTTAATGATTACAAGAAAGATTACATTAAAAAAGCTTCAGAATTGTTAATGAAAAATCCTGATCTTAAAGTAATCGTAACCGGTTATACTTCTCCTGAAGGAACTGTTAACCATAATAAAGATTTAGGACACAGACGTGCGCTTGCTGTAAGAGAACGCTTCCTCAATCATGGTGTTCCACAGGATCAAATTGCAGTTCAAAATTATACTGCTGAAGAACCTCAACATAGAATGGATATTCCGGAAAAGGAATATAGCGAACAACGTGCTGTTATTTTCAAAATTGAAAAGAAATAACATCATAAGTTTTAATTCAAAAACTGCCGATCTCCTTTCGGCAGTTTTTTTTTGCTCTTTTTTATATTTTTGTGCGCTTAAATTATGATTATGAATGTAACAAGAATTTTTGACTTATTACCCCATTATTTAGAAAATTTTCCAAAAGAAGATGCCGTTTGTGGCAAAGAAAACGGTGTGTGGGTACAGTACAGTACGGCACAATATATCCTAAAAGCAGAGCAAATTGCATACGGACTCTTGCAACTGGGCATTAAAAAAGGAGACAGAATTGCCTCTATCAGTAACAACCGCCCGGAATGGAATTTCCTTGATATGGCAATTCATCAAGTAGGCGCTATCCATGTTTCTATCTATCCTACCATTAGTGAAGCCGACTATCAATATATCCTAAATCATGCGGATGTAAAAATGGTTTTTGTTGCAGGATGGGAACTGCTTCGTAAAATTGAAAATGTCATCAATGGTATTCCCAGCTTAAAAGATAATGTTTATACCTTTAGAAATTTAAGAGACTATAAACACTTGGATGAACTTATTGAGTTGGGGATGGAGAACCCAAATCCGCAACGCTTACAAGAAATTAAAGATTCCGTTACAACCGATGATATTGCCACACTCATTTACACTTCTGGAACTACAGGAAACCCCAAAGGCGCTATGCTCTCTCATGCCAATCTTTTAAATAATGCTAAAGCCATCGCCCCCATTATTCCGGTAAAAGAGGATAGCCGATGCCTCAGCTATTTGCCCCTTTGTCATGTGTATGAACGGATGATGATGTATGCCTGGCACCATATCGGCGTTTCTATCTATTATGCAGAAAGTATGGCGACTATTGCCGATAATCTAAAAGAGGTACGTCCGGATATATTTACTACGGTACCCCGTCTGCTGGAAAAATTCTACGATAAAATTTTGTCTGTGGGTTATAAACAAAAAGGAATCAAAAAAAGCATCTTCTTTTGGGCTAACAAAGTGGCATTGGATTTTGATGTGGAAGGAAAGTCAAAATGGTATATGAGAAAACTGAAAATAGCAAGAAAGTTGGTGCTGAACAAATGGAAAGCCGCATTGGGTGGACGCCTGTACGTGATCGTATCGGGAGGTGCGGCGCTGCAAACCAAATTAAATAAGATATTTTGGGCAATGGACATTGCTGTTTTAGATGGATATGGCTTAACGGAGACCTCTCCGGTGATAGCTGTGAGTAATTTCTTTAAAAATGGAGTCAAAATAGGAACTGTGGGTCCTCCGTTGCCCGGCATTGAAGTGAAAATTGCAGACGACGGAGAAATCCTTACAAGAGGACATTGCCTGATGAAAGGCTACTACAAAGACCCTGAACTTACCGCCGAAGTGATTGATGAAGAAGGATGGTTCCATACTGGAGATTTGGGACAGATTGAACCCGAAGGACAACTGCGCATTACAGGAAGAAAAAAAGAAATGTTTAAAACCGCTTTCGGAAAATATATTGTCCCTACGATCATTGAGAATAAATTTGCCGAACATCCCATGATTGATAATATTCTAGTTGTAGGGGAGAACAAGCAATTTGCAGCCGCCCTTATTGTGCCCGAATTTGGCGATATGCGGTCGTGGTGCGCCAGAGAAGGAATATCCTATACCACAAACGAAGAAATGATCACACACCCTCAAATACAAGCTAGATTTAGAAAGATTATCGATAGATACAACAAGTTCTTTGGCGAAACTGAAAAAATCAAACGTTTCAAACTTATCAGCTACCCGTGGACAGTGGATTCAGGTGAACTTACCCCAACCCTTAAGTTAAAAAGAAATTTTATTTACAAGAAATTTGAAGAAGAGATTGAAGGGTTGTTTAGTTAATGATTATATAACTTTTTTATTAAAAAGTAACATTTAAATAGTCGCTCCTTACGATCGCTGTAATATATTTTAAATCAATAAAATAAATCAAAAAAGTGTAGTATTTTTCGACCAAAAAGTGTATCTT
>JGI24696J40584_12961548_pt1 | contig 20415 bp, 21 predicted proteins | sample TergutCo191P4_FD_40584 | JGI IMG/M metagenome (IMG submission 40584)
TTATGCCGAGGTGGCTCAGCCTGGTGGAGCGTCGGACTCATAGGGTTCTGGTCAACAGACCTCTTCCAGGGAAATCCGAAGGTCATGGGTTCGAACCCCATCCTCGGCACTCCTTATCATCACTGCTGGTACCCTCCTTTTACCCTCATTGGAACTGGAATCGGTTTCCCATGTTTTCATAGCTTCCGCCGCGGCTTCATCATTGCGCTCTGCATAAAATTTTGAATGCGTGAATGCCTATGACCAGTTCTGATATGTTCACTCCGCATAGCATTCCCTCTTGGTCCATCCAGGTTTTCTGCGCTAACTTTATATGTAAAAAGTAGGTTGCTAGTGAACGCTGTGGACGTAGTGTAGTTGGTTATCACTTGACCTTGCCAAGGTTAGAACTCGGGTTCGAATCCCGGCGTCCGCACTTCTTTTTCCTTATACATCAAACATAAGCATTCAGGCATGTTGTGGCCACAGGTAAGATATTATATATTTTTGTTATGTAATCTGTATGCCACCTGTTATGTATGATGAGCGCTTAATGAGGGAACCATAATACTTATGACAGTAATTGGAAAAAGGCGATGCCGGCAGATTGACGCGGACAATAAGGTAAGGCTAAACTAATGGAATCAATAGGATATATCATCATACAAGTGTTCATAATGCTGCTTGTGGCAAAGGTGCTGGGAAGCATTTTTGAACGGATGAAGATGCCGTCGCTGATAGGAGAAATAATCGCGGGCGTGCTTTTCATCAATATCATCATTTTCTTTCCGGAAGTGGGCAATCTGTTGCACTTTGATCCAAAGGGATTCGAAGAGGACGAGACCCACTTCCTGCATGTGATGGGCGAATTAGGTGTTATATTCCTGCTGTTCATGGTAGGTCTCGAGACAAAGTTCAGCGATCTCATGAAGGTCGGCAAGACCGCCATGTACGTTGCGGTGCTGGGGATCATAGTGCCTTTGCTTGGCGGATTCGCACTCATGATGGCATATGACCCGGGCAATTTGAATCTTGCACTTCTTGTAGGTACGGCCATGTTCGCTATGAGCACAGGGATAGCGATCGAAGTGCTCAGGAACATGAATGCCATGGGCACAAAAGAGGCCAAGATCATCATCGGCGCGGCAGTGATCGACGACATACTCTGTTTATCTCTGCTTGCAGTGATCAGCGGCGTCGTTGATCCGAATGCCGACATGACATCGATAATGGTCAACACGATCATCGTCTGCGTGTTCCTCATCTTATCGTTCGGGTTTATTGCGCAGATAAGGAAAATAGCCGACCGCAGAAGACACAGAATGATAGAAAGATACAAGCACGCCGATCTGCACGGAGATATCGCCATAAGCCGCGATATCTCGGACTTCCATGAGAAAAGGTCGCACGCCTCCGAACTCAGTATACTCGGGATAGCGGTCTTGATATGTCTAGGAATGTCCGCTCTGTCGACGACGATAGGTCTGGCAGGAATAATCGGCGCGTTCCTTGCAGGGATGATTTTTGCCGAGTTCAAAGATACCATACCATGCGAGGAGAACTTCAATACTGTGACGTCGTTCATGCTTCCGTTCTTCTTCATCTATGTGGGCATGATGGTCAAGTTCGATGAGGTCGAGCTTGGGATATTGCCGATGCTCGTTGCTTTGATAGTGGTCGCGGTAGCAACGAAGTTCATAAGCGGATACTACGGCGCGAGAAAGGGAAAACTTTCAAAGGATTCTTCAGTGCTCATAGGTGTGAGCATGATACCCAGGGGGGAAGTGGGAATTATCGTTGCCAGCATAGGTCTCACGGTAGGGGTGTTCAGCAATCAGATGTTCACTACCATTATGCTGATGACCCTGGCCACCTCGATAATAGCACCGCCGCTCATATCTTGGGCGTACAAGCGTATGTACGCGCATACACACGAAGAGCAAAAAGACTGCTGCGGAACTGAAAAGTGATTTAAAAAAAGATCAGCAGACCAATCCTGCTGATCTGTATGTATTCATTCTTCTTTCTCTACCGGAGCGCCGGCAGCGTTCTTTGTTATGCTGGCTATTCCCTTTTTACAGGATTCTTTGCTGGCATACCCCTGAGACGCCGCGACGATCTCTCCGTTCATCGCTTTCAAGCGGAAGCGGTATTTGTTGCCAGCGTCCAGAAAGATCTCGTACTTGGGATTCGTAAGCTTCTTGTAGTTCTCCTCGGTCTGATCCTCTATTTTGGATTTGCTGTTGTTCCTCACGCTCTCTATGCCGTTCAAACATGACGATTCATTCGCATAGACTTGGGATGTGCATATGACCTTACCGTTGCTTGCCAGAAGGTTGAACATCACTCCATTTTTTGCAGGTTTCATGACGAATTTGCCCGTGTTTTCACCAATATATGCATCGGGCAGACCGCATTTATAACTTTTCATTAAAAACGTATGAAGTGTTACTTGAAATATATAGAAAATGTGGTATAGTTTTTTCGTTTTTCTATATGTGGGAACAGAGCCCGAGGGAGGAATCGCATACAGATAATATGTAGGAAACTATTAAATCATATGACAACATTTGAGCACTTGTTCAAGTATTCAAATATGTGATGCCCATGAAACATGAAGCAGGCCACAGCAAAAAAGAGCACGAAAGCATAATCGAGAATGCACACTGTAAACTGTCGGATGAAAAGACGTTGAACGGGTTGTCGGATCTTTTCAAGACCCTTTCAGATCCTACGCGTCTGAGGATACTGTTAGCGATATGGGACCGGGAGGTATGCGTCTGCTGCATATCAGAGGCCCTCGGGATGTCGGTGTCAGCGGTCTCGCACCAATTGAAAACACTCAGACAGGGGCATCTGGTAAAAGCAAGGAGGGACGGCAGGAACATCTACTACTCTCTTGAAGACCACCACGTCAAGACCCTTCTCGACATAACGCTGGAGCACATGGGGGAATGAGAATGAAGTATGTGTATAAGCTGAACAACCTCTGCTGCGCTTCGTGCGCAGCGAAGATCGAGATCGCAGTAAATAAGATCGAGGGCGTGGTATCGGCAAAGGTCATTTTCATGACCCAGCGGTTGACATTCGAGGCAGATGAGGCAGATTCCGGGAGGATAGAACCGATGATCGAGAAAGCTGTAAAAAGAATCGAACCCGACGTTAAACTAAGAAGGGAATGATTTGTTCGGAGCAGCAGAGATCACAAGGATCGTCGTTTCAGGCATACTGCTTGTAATCGGGGTATTCGCAGATGTGGACGACACCATCACACTGGCAGTATTCGCAACATCGTATATTGTGGTCGGATACCCCGTATTCATCCGTTTTTTAAAAGCGATATATTACAGACAACCGTTTGACGAGAATTTCTTAATGACTATAGCGTCTCTGGGTGCATTTGCTATAGGAGAAGCTCCGGAGGGCATAGCGATCCTTCTGTTCTATCAGGTCGGTGAGCTCTTTGAGAAATATGCGGTGGACCGGTCAAGAAGGTCCATATCTTCGCTTACAGACCTTTTGCCGGAGAATGTTAATCTTCTGAAAGACGGGGAGGTCATCATTTCGGAACCGGAAGATGTCTGCATCGGCGATCTGGTCCTTGTCAGGCCGGGAGAGAGGATCCCTCTTGACGGAACTGTCGCCGAAGGCTCCTCTATGGTCGATACCTCATCAATAACCGGGGAATCCGTTCCGAGGAGGGCCTCTGTTGGCGATGCTGTTCTGAGCGGATGCATATCCACAAACGGGGTCTTGACAGTCCGTGTGACATCTTTGTATGCGGACTCGACTGCTTCCCGCATCATCAGCATGATAGAGGATGCATACGGGGCGAAGTCCAAATCTGAGAACTTTGTGACAAAGTTCGCCAGATATTATACTCCTGTTGTTGTTCTTTCTGCCATACTGCTGGCGATCATTCCTCCGTTGATATTGAGCGCTTCGTTTGAAGTATGGATCTACAGGGCGCTTACCTTCTTGGTGATATCATGCCCGTGCGCTTTGGTGATCTCGATACCTCTGGCTTTCTTCGGAGGGATAGGCGGCGCATCACGCATGGGGATACTTGTGAAAGGCGGTAACTATCTGGAGGCCCTTGCAGGAGTGGACACGGTCATGTTTGACAAGACAGGCACCCTTACGGAGGGAACGTTCAAAGTTGAGAGGATAATGCCCAGCGGTATTGCGGAGGAGGACCTGCTGAAGGTCGCCGCTCATGCTGAGTTCCACTCGAACCATCCGATCGCTGTCAGCGTGAGGGAAGCATATGGGAAAGAGATCGACGGATCGGCGGTGGGCGCTGTTGAAGAGGTCGCAGGCAAAGGTGTCGTGGCTGAAGTTTACGGGCAAGAAGTGCTGGTCGGAAACGAATCCCATCTCTCCGAGGCAGGCATTGTTTTCGAGAGGTCCGGCGAATTCGGTACGATAATATACGTAAGCATCGACGGCATCTACAAAGGATGCCTTGCGATATCAGACCGCATCAGGTACGATTCTGTGCCCGCGGTCTCGATGCTGAAAGACGCCGGCATAAAGGATGTCGCGATGCTCACGGGGGATATCAGCACAGCCGGAGAACATGTAGCGGGGTCGCTGGGCATAAATATGGTCTACACTGACCTTCTTCCCCAAGATAAGATCAGGATCGTCGAGCAGCTGCTGTCCGAAGGAAGGGCTGTTGCTTTCGTCGGTGACGGAATAAACGATGCGCCTTCTCTCGCACGTTCCGATGTGGGCATCGCCATGGGCGCAATGGGATCCGACGCAGCGATAGAGGCCGCAGACATTGTGATAATGGACGATATGCCTTCAAAGGTCCCCATCGCCATCAAGATAGCGAAGAAGACCAGGACGATATCCATCGAGAACATCGTGTTTGCCATAGGGATCAAAATACTGTTCCTGGCACTCGGCGCATTGGGTTACATAACTTTGGTGGAAGCGGTCTTTGCGGATGTAGGTGTCGCTGTCATAGCGATAATGAACTCGGTGAGAACGCTGAGGACGTCGAAACTTACGTCTCAGCTCAAAGCATTGGAGCCGTCATAATGCCTGGACACCCATATTTTGGAAAACTATTGGACTCCGATTAGGAAAACGTGGTTTTGTTCTTCTGAATGATTGTGCACACTATGGTTAAAATACTTCTTTTACTATTATGTCTACAAGTAGGGAATTTCCTACAGGCGATAAAATGGAGAACGTGATAGTTGAGACGGCAAAGGTCCTGCCCAAAGGACAGATAACTCTCCCAAAAGACTTCAGAGATATATTAGGGGTGAAGTCAGGGGACAGAGTGGTGCTGGTAAGTATCGATGGTGAGGTTATGATGATGAATCCAGCCATCTACGCATTTAAAGCGCTCCAGAAGAAGATGGAAGGAAGAGCAGAAGCGGCCGGTATCCGAGACGAAGACGATGTCGTCAAACTCGTGAGAGATGTCAGATCTGGCGGTAATGACGGATGAAATGTGTCATAGATACAAACGTCATAATATCAACACTGTTGTTTCCTGGCGGGACTCCGGCAAAGGCATTTGCGAAAGCTCTCGCCAAGCCGAATGAAATTGTGATCTGTGAGTATATCTTAGATGAGGTCGTAAGATCATGTCGCAGGAAAGATTTAGCATCAGAAGATGAAATCCGAGACATAATCCAGACGATAAGAGCTCTGGCTACAGTCGTGAGGACTCCCGAAGACGAACTGAGTGTGGCCAGAGAAGAGAGAGTCAGAGATATCAAAGATCGTGTGATATTCAGAACGGCTGTGATACATAATGCGGACTGCATCATCAGCGGAGACAAAGATGTTCTTGAAGCGGATTTCGAGGGAATATTTCTCTTGTCGCCAGCAGAGTTTCTTAAGATGTGTCATATGATTCCCTGAAAGTAGGTACATGCACAAGAATCAAGTAATCAGCGATGGATTAGGGTGTCATGGCAGAAAAAAAGAGTGATGGGCAGAAACTTGAAGAGAAACTTCTAATGAGATCCGCGAACATCGGAGAAGCCGACGGCTCTCTTCTCGGCGAGGCCAAGGACTTCTGTGAAGAGTACAAGAAATTCCTGTGCAACAAAACAGAAAGAGAGATCCTGGATTATGCCCTCCCGATCTTAAAGAAAAAAGGCTACAAAGAATTCCAGATCGGGAAAAAATATTCTCCCGGAAGCAAGTTCTACATGAACAACCGCGATAAGGCGCTTATCATGGTGACCGTCGGAAAGAGGCCGATAGCAGATGGTCTCAGAGTTGGAGTGAGCCATACCGATAGCCCGAGGCTTGACTTCAAGCCGAACCCGCTCTTTGAAGATACGGATATGGCTTACTTCAAAACGCACTACTACGGCGGAATAAAGAAGTATCAGTGGGCCGCGATCCCTCTGTCCCTGCACGGCGTGATCATGCTGGCAGAAGGAAAGACAATAAAAGTCAATATCGGAGAGGAAGAAGGGGACCCGGTCTTCTGCGTAACAGACCTTCTTCCGCACCTGGCGATGAACCAGATGAAGAAGCCGGCGACCGAGATCATCGAAGGGGAGCAGCTGAACATACTTGTGGGATGCTGGCCGTTCAAGGATGAGAAAATATCGGGCAAAGTGAAACTGAACATAATGAACATCCTTTTTGAAAAATACGGCGTCACCGAAAAAGATTTCCTGACGGCGGAGCTGTGTGCCGTTCCTGCGTTCAGGCCGATAGATGTCGGTCTCGACAGGTCGATGATCGGCGCGTATGGACAAGATGACAGCGCATGCGCCTTTGCCAACTTCATGGCGGAGATCGAGTGCAAAGGTCCGGAATTCACGACCATTACCATATTCGCCGATAAAGAGGAGACAGGCTCGGACGGGAACACCGGAATGAGGTCTTTCTTCTTCAGGGATTTCCTTGAGGATTTCGTGTCCGCATACGGGCTTCAGGTACGCCATGTGCTCAGGAGATCCGTATGTTTATCATGCGACGTCAACGCCGCTATCGATCCGGCGTTTGGAGATGTATTCGAGAGGAGCAACTGCTCATTCCTGAACCGCGGGCCGGTCGTTTCGAAATACACAGGAAGCAGAGGGAAGTATTCCACCAACGACGCTTCTGCGGAGACGATGAGCTTCCTCAGGAAGATATTGGATGATGCGAAGGTGCCGTGGCAGGTAGGGGAGCTTGGAAAGGTCGACATCGGCGGAGGAGGAACCATCGCAGCCGATATTTCCGTTCATAACCTGGACACGGTCGATATGGGCGTGCCGGTGCTGTCCATGCACTCGCCGTTCGAAATAACATCAAAAACGGACGTATATCTGCTGTACAAGGCCATATCGGCATTTTACAGCAGCAAAATTGAGAAGAAGTGAGCTGCGGCTCACTTCTTTATTCCGAGATATATGTTCACTGCGCCCATTGATTTAACGAAATAATGGGCTTCCGCAAACCCCGCTTTCAGGAATTTATCAGTTATATCTTTCCCGCTGGGGAATCCTTCTACAGATGATGACAGCCACTCGTATGCGGAATATTTTCCGTTGATAGGTTTGCCTTTATCATATTTCCTTCCAAGCCAGTACACTCTGTGTTTCATATACAGTTCATAAAAGAATCTGACCGCTCTGTTTTTCGGCTTAGATAATTCTGCGACGACCGCCCTGCCGCCAGGCCCTAGGACCCTGTACATCTCGTCTATCGCCTTCTGAATGTCCGTGACATTGCGCAGCATATAGCCAGAGGTCACAACATCAAAAGAATGATCTTCGAATCTTAAAGCCAAAGCGTCTCCCACCTCAAAGATGATCGGTTTGGGCAGGTTCTTCTTTTCCATTTTGGCCTCTGCATATTCCAACATCTTCGGGGTGATGTCCACGCCGTAGACCTCGCCGTCCTTTCCTGCGTTCTCGGAAAGCAGGAATGCGATCTCTCCCGTTCCTGTCCCAATGTCTAGGCATCTTTTTGATAGGAGGTTGCCGGCCTTTTTCATCATGAACTTATGCCATCCCTTAATCATGCCCATCGACATAAGATCGTTCATCTCATCATAGTACGATGCGATCTCAGTAAAAACATCTTTCACATACTCTTCTTTTCCCTCGAACTGGGTGCCGTTGGGTTTGGTTTCCTCGCTCATCAGATAGTCCCCGTGATGAGATATTGCCCTATTAAGTATCCCACTACCAGAAGAAGCCCGAAATGCCAGTTCATTCTGAATGAGAGCGGGACCAGAAGCCTTCCCTTTCTTTCGTCGCTTGGCGCTTCTTTCCAGTTTCTGACCAGAATATACATATCGGCGAGGGCCAAGAATGCCAGGCCGCATGCCCAGGGAATCATTTGCAACGCAATAAGCGCCAACAGTATCGGGAATGCGATGCAGTTAAGGGCAATGTACAGTCTTAAGCTTCCTTTATAAGACAGGAAGCCGGAGAGCGTCATCACGCCTGCCTGTTTATCCTCATGGTAGTCTCTTGTCTCATTCCCGCTGAGGACAGCCGTTATAATAAAGGCGTTCGGCAGCGACATAAAGAGCACTTCGTTTGAAATCTCCCCAGACATCACATAGTACGTGCCGAGAGGCATCAGTATCCCCATCATGAAAAATACGCTGATCAGCCCCATGGCGTAGTATTTGTACGAGATCCCTACCGTATACAGTCCTGCGCCGGCGATGCCGAGTATTCCGAACGCCATTATTCCCCAGCCTATGTACCATACGAACACAATGCCGCAAAGTGCGGTTATACCCAGGCATGCCAGGCCTGCCAGGAGAACAGATTTTGGTTTAAGTGTTCCTGTTACCAGTTCCGGCGACCTTGATCGGTTCCCAACAGTGTCCAAAGTATCGGTCCCTTTGACGTAATCCCCGTACGTGTTCAGAAGGTTGGCCGCAGACTGCAGCAGGCATCCGCATAACAAGACCATCAGGAAGATCCACCAATTCATGTATCCGTCGACATAGGCCACGACCCCTCCGATGACGACGGGGACAACCGCTCCATGCAGCGACCACGGCCTGAATGCGTTGTACCATCCTGGCCTTATCGATTTCACATCTTCCATTGCAGACCATGACAGTTTTCAATGCTATTTAGATTATGCACAATCTTCACGCGAAAAGCTCACAAGAACATATGTTAGCAGATATAGTATCTATATGCTGTTCCAGGCAGTCGCATGTATATCTTAAAATATGCAATAGGAGTTCAGCAGATATGGGCTTGGCCTTGAAATTTATGACAAGCAGCGCACTCATGATGGGGCTTGCATTGGTACTGGCACTCATCACGAACATACTAGGCATCTTTCCAAGCAGCATTCTGACGACCAACGTCGTGAGCAACCTCACGATACTGCTGCTTGCCGTAATGATGACCATATCTCTTTCGAGGATATCAAGCAAGAATCTGAGTCCCGCAAAGAATCCCAAGTCCCTGCTCAGGGGTCTGCTCATCGGACTGATCATTGCGTCGGTCATTCCCATAATCGGGTATCTGCTGCTCAAGGACAGCGCATACTCAGATTACGCTTCGGGCCTGGTCTTCGTCGCGGCAACGCCGTTCGCGGCATCCGTGGCCCCTCTCTCGTTCATTCTGAGGGGAGACATGGAACATGCGGTCCGCTCCACGATATATGTTTACATTGCAGCCCTTTTGTGGATCCCCTTCATTGTGTTCGTACTGCTCGGGAAGACCGTTAACATGACGGACCTGCTGATAACGGTCATAGAGGTCATCGGGATCCCTCTGATAGCTTCAAGATTCCTTACCAAAGTAAAGATGAACAAGGTCATGATGGCGGTGCTTCTGAACAGCATCATATCGTTCCTTGTATGGATGTCCATCAGTTCAACCATTTTCAACTGCGGGATATGGATACTGCTTGCCTTCCTGCTCATTGCGGGACTGAGAACATTCGGACTGGGCCTTGCGGTCGAGGTCACAGAGAAGCGCGCCAAGATCCAATGGTCTCAGAGGGTCACAGATATTCTGATGATGTCTTACAAGAACAAAGGGATAGCCATTGCTCTGTGCGTCACCACGATGGGCCCATTGATACCTTATGCAATGGTAGCGATCGCGGCATCCGTCGTAATGGAGACCTGCTGGGTCGTATGTATGGACTCCGCCCTGTTCTCCAGAAAAAGAATGAGACGCGAGCTTGAGAAAGAAGGCTTAGAAGTCAGTGATCTTTGAGTTCTTTCTCTTTGTTAACTCAACTATGATGTCTGATCCTTGCACCTCTCCGAACAGCATCTTGCTGTTCGGATTATAATTTCTTTGTTTCCTTGCATCATCCGTATTGCGGTTGGCATAGCAATAGATGCAGTCATGATAGCAGGTGTCGTACTCTCCGATATCGATGTTCTTCACGCACATGCACCGATCCCTTATTGGGGTCTGCAGTTCTTCAAAGGGAACATTCAGCGCTTTCATCTGTTCTTTGCCGATGCAGCCTCGCGATGATATCCCATATCCGGAAAGATCATGTTCGGAACAGCAGAGGTCAAGTTCCATCCCGTTGTCCTCAGCAATGCCGGAAAGGGCTTTGCCGATCTCGTCCGCCTCTTCTCCGGAAACGCTCCGTAATATGCCGCCCTCAGACAGCCCCTTCAGTTTCTCATGTATCTCGACAAAGCTGAAGATACACCTTTCCGTGTACCCCGCAAGCTCTCTGCACAGGAGATCGAACTTCCTCTGATGATACTTGACATCAAACTTCTCGTTCAATATGACAGGGTCGTATCTCCAGGCCGTCTTTTCTTTTCCTATAATATCCGATACTGTTCTGAAAGCTTCGGCCACACATGCTTTGTCCGGGACCCCCGGCTCTATGTCTCGGCCGTATGGAGTTATCGATATCTGGAACGCTGTGTTCATCTTCCGTTCCTTCAGCTCATCAAGGTAAGGTATCATGGGACGGGGGTCCTTTGTCATAAGCAGGAGCAGATCAACATTTCTCGGAGACAAGTCCACTCTGTACACAACATTCCTCGCGATCGGATTTCTGACAAGCGCATATCCTTCGCGGACACGGTTCATCAGCCATCCCGAGTGGAACGCCGGAATGTCCGTTCTCCTGCTGGCACAGATTATCATCGTTTCACGGATGCAACAGAAGAACATAAGTATTCTTGAAAAAATTACCTATCATGACAGGAGGAATACAAACTTATATGACAATAATCGGAAAGATAAGCATTTCCGATGATGGTGAGGGGAACATTGACGGAATATATCTCCCGAACTGCAATCTTCCTTTCAGAGAATGCAGGGAGTGCTCTGCGATAAAGGAGGCCGCACGCCAGATAGATGAGTTTCTGACCGGAAAGAGGATAACATTCGATCTTCCGCTTAAAATAGAGGGGACCGAGTTCCAAAAGAGCGTCTGGGACGAGCTGTGCAAAATACCGTACGGGAAGACGGCATCATACCATGAAATAGCAAAAAGGATCGGCCGTCCGAACGCTTACAGGGCAGTGGGCAACGCCTGCGGCGCAAACAAGCTGCCTATTGTGATACCATGTCACAGGGTAGTATCCTCAAAGGACATCGGCGGCTTCCTTGGCGGGTTCCTCGGCGGGCTGGCTCTCAAAAAGAAATTACTGAGCATTGAAGGGATAGAGATCTGATCGATGTAAGAAAGAGCTGACGGACAATGCCGGTCCGAAATGTCGCACTTCAATATCAGGATCGTTCTAGAAACTGACGAGATAATAGGCGCGAGGAAGGAAAGACCGGAAGCAAAGAAGAGGACAGCCGATCAGGACTCGCTCTCTATCAGTTTGAGTATTTTTTCCGCATTATCCTTTCCAAGGCGTGCGCCTTTCCTTTCTAAAAAGACCCAGTTCCTTTTGGAACATTCCTCTTCGAACATCTTGCCAGTGACGGCTATGATCTTCCCCTGCTGGAATGTCTCGCCTTCCAGCATCATGGCGAACATATCGTTCGGAACGCAGATGATGATCCTGTCGAAGTAGATGGAGATCTGATGCAGCTGCCCCAGGTAGTCCTTTTCTTTCTGGACCCTTTCATAGTCCTCTTTCTTTGACATCACGTTATCGTAATTTGTGATGACGTAGTTTCCCGGAACAAAACCGAATCTTGTTGATATTATCCCGTAGGACACATCGCACATCTTCCTTCCGTCCTTCCGAGCGGTGTCGAGCCGTGCCACCAATTTTTTGATCTCTTCCGTGCGTCCGCCGAACATCTCGAACGCTGTGGCCAATCCTTTCTTCAGGAATACGGTCGAGTCGTTTGTGATTATCAATATCGACCTTAGGTTCGTTTCGCTCTTCATTTCATGCCCCCCTCTCCGAAAACCTGTATGCGATGCTGCAGTTCCCTTCCGCTGAGACCATGCACGGTCCTCTCGGGGTCATAGGTTTGCATGCTGTGCCGAACATGGGGCATTCTTCGGATCTTATGAGTCCTCTCAGGACCTCTCCGCACTTGCACCCGGCCGCCTCCGCCTCCACATCGGGAGTAAGGGAAAGGATGTCTTCGTGAATGACTGTGGCATCATGTTTTGCAAATTCCGGTTTGAGCGCCAGCGCGCTTTTAGGTATCGTAGGGAAGCCTCTCCATTCTCTGTCCACGGCGACGAATGTGTCTTCCATCAGTTTTCTTGCTATAGGATTGCCGTTCTCTTTGACGACCCTTGTGTACTCGTTCTCGACCTCGGCGCGTCCTTCAGCGATCTGTTTTGTCAGCATATAGGCCGCCATAAGCACGTCGAGAGGCTCGAACCCCGCGACGACCTGCGGCATTTTGTATCTCTCGGAGAACTGCCTGAAAGGCTCCAGCCCCGTTATGACCGCAACATGCCCAGGCATTATCATGCCGTTCATCATCGTCTCGCCCATCTCGAATATCGCCTCCAGTATCGGAGGGCATATCCTATGGCAGCTGTAGATGCTGAAGTTCTCTGGCAAACTGCCTTTTTTCAGCGGGACGCATGTCGACGGGGCAGTGGTCTCGAAACCGACGGACACGAACACCAGCGGTTTTGTTTGCTCGGACGCCATCTTGACCGCATCCTCGATCGAATAAACGATCCTTACATCCGCGCCATCGGCTTTTGCGTCGAAAAGTGACCCTATCGTCGTCGGAACGCGCATCATATCTCCGAATGCGGTTATCGTAACGCCGTTGCGTGCCAGGGTTATCGCGTCCGCGATCTCTTTGCTGGTAGTGACGCATACCGGGCATCCCGGGCCCTGGCAGATCTCCACGCCGGCATCCTGCAGTAATTCCTCCAGACCGAACCTGACGATCGTATCCTGGTGGGTTCCGCAGACATGCATAAATCTGCTCCTGATGCCTGTGTCCTTTATGGCAGCGAGAACTCTCTTTGCAGTCCCCTCATCCCTGTATTTGAACATCAGCGCACCTCCTCAATGTCGATCGATTTAATGCAGCACGACTTTCCTGCGGTTACGGTCACGGCGCTGTTGCACACAGGGCAGGAAAGTATCGGGATCTGAAGATGAGAGTCTTCTCCCAGGCCTATGTTCTTTACCGGCCCTTTATATCCGCATTCTTCGCACTTAGCTATGATATTTTCCGTTTCTATCACAAGTTTTGACCCTTCCAGCATCGAGTTTTTGGACATCACTTCATATGCAAATTCCATTTGCTCGATCCCGAGGTTGGTGAGTTTTCCCACTAGAATGGTCACTTCTTTGACTGAAAGGACATTATATTTTTCTAGTTCCTTTTTGATGGCAGCTATAAGATCCGCTACAACAGAAACCTCGTGCATCAGGAGGGTATGTCCTTCTCATTATAAACACGATTTGCTCCATTGTATCGGGAAAGTCACGATTTTGGCGGAATACTCTGTAAATAAGCATTACACATCGAGCGCACTGAACATTTTTCGCAATGCGGACGGTTAGGAAGGCAGACCGTCTGTCCGTGCCTTACGAGATACCTGTTGATATCTATCCATCTGTCCTTCGGCGTTATCCTCATCAGTTCCATTTCTGTCGCGGTCGGGTCCTTCGTGTCCACAAGTCCCATGAGGTTGGATATCCTGTGTACATGCGTGTCCACGCATACGGCGGGAATGCCCATCGCGTATGCCCTGACGCAGGCGGCAGTTTTTCTTCCTACCATAGGAAGCATCAGCAAAGTTTCCGTATCCTCAGGTACGCGGCACCCGTGTTCGTCCCTCAGGACCCTGCAGCAGTCTACTATCGCTTTGGCCTTCTGTTTCGGGAATCCTGCAGGATGCACCAGCGACGCCACGTCGTCCGGGTCGGCTTCTGCCAGTTCTTCGATCGAATTGTATTTTCTGAAAAGATTGTCGGACGCTTTTCTCGTATTGTCGTCTCTTGTTCTTTGGGAGAGGATCGTCGCCATCAGCACATGGAACGGGTCCGGTTCCCACTCCGGGTTCAGACCTTCCGATGATCTTCCCGGATATGCTCCCCTGCCGTGTTCCTTTGCGAGTATGTCCAATATCCCGGATATGTCCTTTTCAGCCATCCTATTGCCTCTTCCGTGGTGTGAAATGACCCTGTTACCAATATATCGTTATTCCTTCTGGACCTCATCGCCAGGTCCATGGCGTCGGAGACGCTCCTGCAGGCGGTCGTCTCCTGAAATCTTTTGCAGAATATCCCTCTGAGCACATCCGGGTCTGCCGACCGTTCTGTCCCGAGAGCAGAAATGAACACTCTGTCAGAGACCTTGGAAAGGCTCTCTGCCATCGCCTGCGCATCCTTGTCCTTCAGCATTCCGATGACAACATCAACCTTGCCGTAGAGTTTGGCGATGTCATCGGCAAGCGCTTCGGAACCTGCAGCCGTGTGAGTAACGTCCAATATCATCGGCAGTCCCTCGATCTTCTCAAGCCTGCACGGCCATCTGACATCCCTGAGGCCTTTTTTGACGTTACATCTCAGGCATTGGCCGTATATGTTCAGTTTGGATACGGCTTCGATAGCCATCGAAGCGTTGTCAGCCTGGCGGCTGCCGGGTATCGACACATGATATCTCTCCTCTTTGTACAGGAAATCCACGCCGCCCACTCCCGCTTTGGTAATGCGTATGTTGGAAGGATCGATGCGTGTGATGGGTGCGCACCTCTCTTCGGCGACTCTTTTCAGAACGCTGAATGCGGAATCTTTGTTCAAAGTGACGCACGGCACGCCGGGTTTTATTATCCCCGCTTTCTCGAACGCTATCTTCTCTATCGTATCCCCGAGGTATTCTGTATGGTCCATGCTGATGTTCCCTATCACGCATACTTCAGGAGTTATCACGTTGGTAGAGTCAAGCCTCCCTCCCATTCCCACCTCCATCACGGCATATTCGACACTTTTGTTCCTGAAGTGCAGGAAAGCCAGTGCGGTCACGATTTCGAAGAAGGTGGGGACAAGCCCCTCGGCTTCCATCTCTCCGACGCAGACCCTGATCGTTGTTAACAGCTTCTTCGTCTCGGCATCAGTGATCTTCTCTCCGTTCACTGTGATGCGTTCGCTGAGTTCCTCGACGTGAGGGGATGTGTACAGCCCGGTCTTGATCCCGGACGAGATCAGTATGGATGCCGTACATGAGGATATCGATCCTTTCCCGTCGGTCCCCGCGACATGTATGTATCTCATGGACAGGTGCGGATCCCCGAGCCGTCTCAGAAGATCCTTTGTATTCTCAAGATTCAGCCTTATCCCCTGCGCAGCGAACGAGTGCAGCCAGGACAGCACATCATCGTTCATCGTTTTACCTCCGTACAGAGCATCTCGATCAGGCCGGAGTATGTCATGTTCCTGTCTCTGCATATTTTTTTTATCAGGGCCATCGAGCCGGAACCGTACTGGGCCGCCTTCTTCTCCTTTACCGATATGTTTGAATATCCTGCCAGTTCTGAAACTTCCCTCAGAGCTCTTTTCCTCGACAGGGGGTCATCGGCAGGGGCAATAGCATCGATTCCAAGGGCATTGACCGCTTTGACCACATTTTCATCCAAAAAAGGATAATGTATCCTCTTCCTGAAATGCTCCGCGACCTTTTTCTCGTGAGGTAATGTAATTTCGGAGAGTTTTCTCATGTCCTCGGCCATCTTCTCTCTGAGATCATTCCCGTTCAGGCCGATGTATTTGGAATAGCCGGCGAACAGTTCGTCCGCGCCCTGCCCGGTAATGATCTCTTTTTCCGCGCAGTTCTTACAGACGAAGAACAGCGGGATCTCAAAGGACAAAGTGACGGGATCCTTGGTGCCGGTGATAGATATCATCTCCCTCAGGCAATCCATGACACGATCTTCTGTTATCTCTATGTGGACCAGTCGCATGCCGAGCTCTTCGGCGGAGGACCTGGCCTCTCTGACGTCGTGCGAACCCTTAGACCCGACCGTATAAAGGGTTGCTTCCTTTGCACACTCTTTAACGACAGCGGCGATGATCCCCGAATCCAGTCCTCCTGAAAAAGCGACAGCGGTGTTTTTGTCAGATACTGACTCACGCACCGCACCGTCCAAAGCCTTCCAAAGTGATCCGGGACCGCTGGTCATCGGTCGGCATAACCGCTGTTTGGAGATAAATGCGATGGCATACAAACCGTTGCACATGCAATTACGGGCGCAATATGATGTTTTATTAATGTGAATAATGATTAACACGTATGGAAGGCGTAACGCGCATAGGCGTCTCACTCGAGCCCGAGCTTCTAAAGGATTTTGATAAAGTAATCTCAAAGAAAGGGTACGTCAGCAGATCGGAGGCAATAAGGGACCTCGTGCGCGATTCTCTTGCCGAGAATGAATGGAAGAACGAGAAGGACTTCATGTGCGGCGTCATCGTCATGATATACGACCACCACACAACAGGCATAGGGGAGAAGCTGACAGAGATGCAGCACGGCAGGATGCAGAACATAAACACATCCATACATGTGCACCTCAACCACGATAAATGCATGGAGGTCCTTATCGTCGAAGGGGAACTGGGACAGCTGAAGGGACTTGCAAACGATATTTCTTCAATAAAAGGGGTTCTCAGATGCAAGCTCACCATGGCATCGCAGACCACGGGGCATATGCATCACATCGGCGTAAGGCAGTGACCGCAGGTATTCTGGGCTCCCAACGATTTAAATAATGCCTATGTTGTCGCATGAGCGAATGAGAAAGCTGATTATTACGGAGAAAGCTAATGCCGCAAGAAGGATCTCCACGATATTGTCCGACGGAAAATCACAATCCGAATCGGGAAGGGACGTCACAGTAATAAGGTTCGAAGCTGGAGGGGACGACTACACAGTCGTGAGCCTCAGAGGCCACATTCTGGAGTTGGACTATCCGGATAAATACAACGACTGGGGGAGCGTTCCTCCGGCGGATATGGTGTACGCCGAACCTGTGAAGAAGGTAAAGGTAAAGTCAATACTCAGCAAGATTGCCGATCTCGTGAAAACGGCCGATGAGATAATCATAGCCACCGACTTCGACAGAGAAGGAGAGCTCATAGGCATGGAGACGGTCACGGCCGTGAATGCCGATATGTCAAAGGTAAGGCGCGCGAAATTCAGCGCTTTGACCAAAGGAGAGGTGGAAAGGGCTTTTTCAGAGCTTACCATGCCTGACAAAAGATTGGCGGATGCCGCCGAGGCGAGACAGATAATCGATCTTTCATGGGGAGCCGTTCTCACAAGGCTTGTATCCCTATCCTCCGGACAGGTGGGAAAGAATTTCATGTCGGTGGGAAGAGTACAAAGCCCCACGCTCAAACTGCTTGTGGACCGCCACGAAGAGATAGAGAGCTTCGTCCCCGTCCCGTTCTGGAACGTCGTAGGCAAATTCGGAATGCTGGCTTTCAAAGGGGAACACGAAAATAACCCGTTCTGGGAGAAAGAGAAGGCGGAAAAGGTAATGTCAGCAATCTCCGAGGCAAAGACGGGGAAGATAACAGAATATAAAGTTTCATCCAAAGAGGAATTCCGCCCAGCACCGTTCGACACGACCATGATGCAGGTGGAGGCGAACAAGATCGGCATACCGCCCACTGCGGCAATGAAGCTCGCAGAGGACCTCTACACCGGAGGATACATATCGTATCCGCGTACAGAGAACACAGAATATCCCAAGAGCCTGAGCATAAAGGGGGTCTTGGAGAGGCTTAAGGACTCAGAATTCAGAGGAGAGGTGGAAGAGATCCTCGGTCAAGAGAAGATAGTGCCTTCCAGAGGCAAGAAGAGGACCACCGACCATCCGCCGATCTACCCGACGGCAGGTGCCAGCTCCGATAAGATGAAGGGCGACAAATGGAAGCTCTATGAACTTATCGTAAGGAGGTTCCTGGCGACCGTAGGCCCCAACGCAGTGGCCGAGGAGACTGACTGCAGCATTGATGTCAAAGGAGAGATATTCAAAGCTAGCGGCTACGTCCAAAAAGAACTGGGCTGGAAGAAATATTATAAAAAATATCTCAGGATCACGGAAACCCGCATACCGAAGCTGAACATCGGCGATGAGATAGACATCAGGTCAAAAAGCCTAGAGGAATCCGAGACAAAACCGCCGTTCAGATACAATCAGGGTTCTCTGATCCAAGAGATGGACAGGCTGCAGCTTGGAACAAAGAGTACCAGGCACGAGATCATAGGCAAACTCTTCTCAAGGAATTATGTCGAGGGGAACTATCTGACGCCTACCGCAAGCGGCACCGCTCTTACGAAGTCCTTGGAAAAACACGGGGGCGGCATAACAGAACCGGAGATGACATCCCGCCTTGAGTCAGACATGCTCGAGATCAGCGAGGGCAACAGTACTTTGGGAGATGTCGTAAAAGAATCACAGAACATGCTCTTCGAGGTCGCAAAGAAGATATCTTCGGAGAAAGAACAATTCGGCGAGGACATCAGGACCGCCCTGAGGTCGCAGCAGTTCATCGGAACATGCCCCACATGCGGGAAGAACCTGACGATAAAGAAATCTAAGAATGGGAAGTTCATTGGTTGCGACGGTTACCCGGAGTGCGCCAGAGCATATCCTCTTCCGAACGGCGCAATGATACAGACAATGGAGTCGACATGCACGGAATGCGGCCTTGCACACCTGAAGATCATCAGGAAAGGCATGCCTCCATCCATACAGTGCATAGATCCGAAGTGCAAGAGCAATGCCGACAGGAATAATCTCGGCAGATGCCCCGCATGCGGAGACGGGACGATAAGAATAACATTCTCCAAAGCGGGGAAACGTTTCGCCGGCTGTTCCGAGTGGCCGAAATGCACACAGACCTACCCGCTCAGGCCGAGAGGCACGATAACATCCGCAAATGAACAGTGCGGGGTGTGCGGTTCCCCGATCGTGGAATTCAACAATCATAAGGAGTGCGTAAATCCCGACTGCGAAACCCGCGGCGGAATGCGAAAGGCTGTTGCCAAGAAGACCGACAGCAAGGCTCCCGCCGCAAGAAAGAAGGCGGTTGTAAAAGCTAAAGGGAAGGCCGTTTGAGGGTAAGCATAGAGACCTACGTAGGGCTTTATATTTGAGCATACGAAACTAATATTTCGTAACATTATTTTATTTTATATAAAGTCAGTATACTGGGTCTTCTCCGCCCAATAGATCACTGTCATAATAACTGTTTAAAAAATCTATTTCCTTTGAAATCCGCATGTTCCTGCAGGTAGTGCATTCAAGGTCTTTCCTCAGTGATTTCTTTATGTTCATCTCCCTCTTGTCAAGGTCGACGAACTTTCCACAGGCGCAATAAATCTTAACAAGAGACCTAGGGCCAACGTTGTCCAGCGTACGGACATTGGCCTTATTGGGGGCAATATTCTTGTTTGATACCTCATTGCAATCTATGGTGGTCCACTCCTTTTATGTAATATCGACACCCGCTACAAACCCCATCAGATGTGCGAACGACAGACGGCAATTTGGCTATGTTGAGTAAGCATATAAGCTTTCTGTTAGTAACTTTTTTTTGTTGTTGAGTATTCGTTCAAAAAAATATAATAATGTCCATTTTGCAAGAAAGCTTTAAATACTAAACATAAATCGTTTTTTATGGATATTCGCGCCGTCCTCATGATTCCCGGATGGCTTTTAGCTGCCGCAGTACGGACTCCCTGATCTCCGAAGGCGTTCTCTCCTTACCGGCCCTGATGCCGTTGCGGAGCACTTCCGTCTCGATCATTTCCATTTCGCAGCCGCAGTTGCACTTTATCCGATCGTCCCCCCTGAGGGATACGCCCATCTCAAAACAATGCGGGCATCTGTACGTGAACTTCCTTCCGCCGAACTTGCCTCTTTTGGATATCGGCTGTCCGTCCTTCTCCACTATATCCATCGAGAGGTCCAATGTGGGCGCATTGCTGATCGATGTGCCGACCCCGAACCCCGACACTGAAGTATCGACTATTTCGGCGATGGAAGACTCGTTCAATCCTCCGGAGACTATTATATCGACATCTTTGTGGCCGTTCATGTCAAGTTCCCACC